>ERZ1031719.56-NODE-56-length-63566-cov-9.457149_pt1 | contig 63566 bp, 49 predicted proteins | sample MGYA00516702_ERZ1031719 | MGnify/ENA primary metagenome ERZ1031719 (study PRJEB33719, sample SAMN04261227) | wastewater metagenome | biome: rural village; feature: human; material: feces | host: Homo sapiens | place: El Salvador | collected 2013-01-07 ...
AAAACAATAACAAAATCAGGCGGAATTGATTTCATCAACTCCGCCTTGTAGTATTGTAAATGCGAATTTTTTATAATATCTTAAAATTGTAAATTACTAAAAACGGAGAATTACATATTATGAAGATATTAGTTGGTATGTCAGGCGGAGTAGATTCTTCTACAACCGCACTACTATTAAAAGAACAAGGACACGAAGTTATTGGTGCTACAATGGCAATTTGGGGCAAAGGCGGAGTTTATGCTGAAATCCAAAAGAAAATAAATTCTATGCCAAACAAACATTCTACCCACGGAGCTTGTTTTGGTCCAGATGAAAAAGAAGATATTGCAGCTGCTGAAAAAATTTGCAAAGAAATTGGTATTGAATTTCACGTCTTTGACTGTGCTAAACAATATGAAGAAATTGTTTTAAATAACTTTAAGAAAGAATATTTATCTGGAAGAACTCCAAACCCTTGTATTTGGTGTAATTCACTCATAAAATTTGACGTTCTTCCATACTTGGCAAAAGAAAACGGAATTGAATTCGACAAATTTGCAACAGGTCATTATGCAAGAATTGAACAAAATGAAGATGGCAGATACATATTGAAACAAGGATTGAGTCCAAACAAAGACCAATCATATTTCTTGTATCGACTAAAACAAGAACAACTTGCTAATATTATGCTACCTCTAGGAAGTTTTTCTAAAGACGAGATTCGTAATATCGCAAGAAGTCACGGTTTAGAAGTTGCTGAAAAACCAGATAGCCAAGATTTTTATGAAGGCGATTACAATGAGCTTCTTCAAGTTCAACCTAAAAAGGGTAACATCGTGGATATGTCTGGCAAAATTCTTGGAGAACACGAAGGAATCTGGAATTACACAATCGGTCAAAGAAAAGGAATCGGAATCAGTGCTCCAGAAGCTCTTTACGTTGTGGAACTTCGAAAAGATACTAATGAAGTTGTTGTTGGCTATAAAGATGCAACAATGAAAGACGAATTAATTGCGACAAAAATGAATTGGATTCCATTTGATAATTTGGATAAAGAAATCAGCTGTAAAGCTAAAATTCGTTCTACTCAAAAACCAGAACCCGTAACAGTTAAGCCTTTAGAAAATGGAAATATCGAAGTTCATTTTGAAAACATGCAAAAATCAATTGCTCCAGGACAATCTGTTGTTCTATACGATGGAGATGTAGTCTTAGGTGGCGGAATTATTGATAGAGTTGCATAAAACTTTATAGTTTAATTTTCAAAAAAAAGGAATGGTTAATACTAACCATTCCTTTTACTTTTCGAGGTCGCTTATTATTTAACTTTTTCAAAAGTTAAAGCATCATCTTTTACATCAATTTTAATTTTGTCACCCTTCAAGAAAGTTTGAGCCAAAATCAATTTTGACAAAGGATTTTCAACTTGTTGTTGAATAACCCTTTTCAATGGTCTTGCACCATATACAGGGTTGAAACCTTGAGTTGCTAGAAATTCTTTAGCATCCTCTGTAATTTCAAATTCCAATTCTTGATCTTTTAACAAGTTTCTCAAATAATCCATTTGAATATCAACAATCTTGCTCAATTGTTGTAAAGTCAAAGCCTTGAAGAAGATTGTTTCATCTATTCTGTTTAAGAATTCAGGTTTGAAACGTTGTCTTAAAACAGCAAGAACTTTTTCTTTTGTATCTTTGAATTGTTCAGGTGAAAGCATTGAATTTAAAGAATCTTCAAGAATTATATCTGAACCGATATTACTTGTCATAATAATTAGAGTATTTTTAAAATCAACAGTTCTTCCTTTAGAATCAGTCAAACGGCCATCATCAAAGATTTGCAACATGATATTGAATACATCTGGATGAGCTTTTTCGATTTCATCAAACAAAATTACTGAGTATGGTTTTCTTCTAACAGCCTCTGTTAATTGACCGCCTTCTTCATATCCAACATATCCTGGAGGAGCTCCAACAAGTCTTGCGACATTGTGTTTTTCCATATATTCAGACATATCAATACGAACAAGAGCATCCTCGTCGTTGAACATGAATTCAGCCAATGATTTTGCAAGTTCTGTTTTACCTACACCAGTTGGACCTAAGAATAAGAAAGTACCAATTGGACGTCTTGGATCTTTCAAACCAGATCTAGCCCTACGAATTGCATCTGATACAGTATCAACTGCTTCATCCTGCCCAACCAAACGTTTGTGCAAAATATCTTCCATATGAAGTAATTTTTTCATTTCAGATTCAACAAGTTTTGTCACTGGAATACCTGTCCATTTTGAAACAACTTCATCAATATCAGTAGCTGTAACTTCTTCTTTTAAAAGTTTATTATTTGAATGTTCTTTTGTTTGACAAGCTTTTAATTTCTTTTCTAATTCAAGAAGTTTGCCATATTTCAATTCCGCAGCCTTTTGAAGATCAGTATTTCTTTCAGCTTCTTCTATTTGAGTTTTAACTTTGTTAATCTCATCTTTAACATCTGCTTCTGATGTTATAGATGCTTTTTCCTTTTCCCATTGAGCTTTTAGAACATCAATTTTACTTTCAAGTTCAGATACTTGTTTTGTAATATCTTCAACTTTTGCTTTTGCTTCGTCTGATTCTTCTTTTTTCAAAGCTTCACGTTCAATTTCAAGTTGAATTTTTTGACGCATCATAGTATCAATTTCTTCTGGCATTGAATCAATTTCAATACGCAAAGAACTTGCAGCTTCATCAATCAAGTCAATTGCTTTATCTGGTAAAAACCTATCTGTAATATATCTATCAGATAATTTTGCAGCCTCAATGATTGCACTATCCAATATTCTTACGCCATGGTGAACTTCGTATTTTTCTTTCAAACCACGTAAAATACTGATTGTATCCTCTACTGATGGTTCATTAACCATAACGGGTTGGAAACGTCTTTCTAATGCGGGGTCTTTTTCAATATATTTTCTGTATTCGTTAATAGTTGTAGCTCCAATTGTTCTAAGAACACCACGAGCCAACATTGGTTTTAACAAATTACCAGCATCCATTGAACCTTCTGTTGAACCAGCCCCAACAACGGTGTGCAATTCATCAATGAACATTACAATTTCACCATTGGAAGATTCAACCTCTTTCAAGACAGCTTTTAAACGTTCTTCAAATTCTCCACGGAATTTAGCACCAGCAACTAAGGCACCTAAGTCCAAAGAGATAAGTTTTACATCTTTCAAACTTTCTGGGACATCACCACGAATTATACGTTGAGCCAAACCTTCTACAATAGCGGTTTTACCAACACCTGGTTCACCAATTAGTACTGGGTTATTTTTTGTACGTCTATTTAATACTTGGATAATTCTTCTAACTTCTTCATCCCTACCAATTACAGGGTCTAATTTACCTTTTCTTGCTAAGTCTGTTAAATCAGTAGAATATTTTTCCAAAGCTTTCATATTTTCTTCTGCATTTTTTGTATCCACTTTATTATTACCTCTTATATCTTTCATAACTTTTAATATAGAACTTGATGTTACTCCGTTAGAGTTTAAAAGAGATTTAATATCACTATTATCAAGTTCAGACATCGCAAGAAGGATAGATTCAATACTTACAAATTCATCCTTCAATTTTTTACTTTCATCCATTGAAAGTTCCAACAACTTCATTGTTTCTTGGCTTAAATACAGCCCTTGACTATTTACAGGTCCAGATAATTTTGGAAAACTTTCAATTTTTGAAACAATCTTGTTAATAAATCCTTGATTCAAAAGATTTAATTCTGTCAAATAATCTTTGATTATCCCATCAGCTTTAATCATTGCAAGCATAATGTGTTCTGGGGTCATTTGAGAATTTTTGTACTCTCCCATAAGAGCATTGGCACTTGAAATAATTTCTTGAGAATAATCAGTAAATTTATCGAAATCTAACATTTACACCAACTCCATTCATAATAATATTTTCTATTATTATTTTAATAGTATTTTTCGTAAAGTCATCAGAAATTAACAATTATTTTTTAAATTATTTTTCACTGATTTATAAGCAGAAAAGATTATGTCACGAGCTTTTATAGCTTCTTCTTTTGTTGTTGGAGGGGTATTTTTTAAAGGATAATCAATCCCTAAATTTTCATATTTTGGAATAGCCATATCGTGATATGGCAAAACATCAAGAGCTTTAATATTGTTCAAAGTTCCTAAAAATTCTCCGAGTTGAGTTAGATATTTTTCGTTCAATGTAATATCTTTTACTACAACATGTCTTATCCAAACAGGAATATTTTTATCCGATAGATATTTTGCAAATTTTAAAATATTTTCATTTGGAAGCCCTGTAAGCTTTATATGTTCGGCATTATTAATATGTTTAATATCCAACAAAACCAAGTCAGTATATTTTAACAATTCATCTATTTTTTGAGTATTTTCTGGATTAAACAAAATTCCAGAAGTATCTAATGCGGTATGAATATTTTTTTCTTTTGCTTTACTAAATAATTCAGTTACAAAATCTATTTGTAAAAGGGGTTCTCCTCCAGTCACAGTAATCCCACCACTTTTTACAAATTCTTTCACCCCATCATATTTTTCTAAAATTTCATCAACCGTCATTTGTTGATTTTTTTCAACAGACCAACTATCAGGATTATGACAATATTGGCAACGCAATGGACAACCTTGCATAAAAACTACAAAGCGAATTCCTGGACCATCAACGGTCCCACAACTTTCTATTGAATGAATATTGCCAAAAATTTGTGCTGTCATAATCTCATTTTATATAATTATGTTAGCTTTTGCAAATATTATTAACACCTTTTTGGATAAGTTTTACAGCTGAATAAGTTCCAAGAGATAAAAGCCCCACTCCAAAAGCCACACGACTTTTATTTTCTTTCATGCCAGATAAGCCAAACTTTTTCAACCCTGCAATCATCGAGCTAAACCTATTGTTATAAACCTTTATTTTTTCTGCGGATTTCAACGCAATATCATCCGCATCAGGAATAAATTTTGTATTGAAATAAGAATCTGTACCTGAAATACAGAATTTTTTAGTTCTGTTATGAAGAATACTATTTTTAAATTCTTTTGCCATATTTATAATAAAGGCTTTTTTATCTCCTTCAACAAAACATTTTTGAAATTTTTTAACATCTATATTTCCAAATGTCTTATACATAAGGCATTGTGTTTTTCTATAAAACATACGAAGAGGTGCGGTAAATTTACCAAAAAGAGGTTTTGTGCCAATGTTATCCTTATGTAACCCTGTGATATGAACATAGTTTCTTGAGCTCTTTACATAAGATGCGTCTCCTGCTTTTTCAGCCCAACCATTTTTACCTCCGCATGCTGGGTCCAAAATATTCCCAGCCTTTTTGATTAAATCTGCATTAGTTTTACTTGTCGTGTGATATTCTGTTCTTAAACCTAATGCTCTAGGCAATCCATGTTTAATACCTTGATAACCTAAGTATGTACCGCCAACAACCTGTGCTGCACCTATAGCATTTTGCCTATCCATTTTTCCTACCTTTACTTCCATATTTATATAAAAACTTTTTGGAGAAGAAAATTGCTTTTTATTACAAAAAAATTACTGCAATTTAAATAAATTGCAGTAATTTTAATCTATTTAACGGAATTAGATTGCACTGTGGAATGTTCTTGAGATAACATCATCTTGTTGTTCTTTTGTCAATTTGATGAAGTTAACTGCATATCCAGAGACCCTAACTGTTAATTGAGGATATTTTTCTGGATGAGCTTGAGCATCTAACAATGTTTCTCTATTAAATACGTTCACATTCAAATGGTGTCCGCCTTTTTCAACATAACCATCTAAAAGATTTATTAAATTTTCTTCTTGTTGTGTTGTCATAATTTTGTTTCCTTTTCTTTTAAATTGAGTATTTACCCATTCTCGAAATCAAAGATTTCGAACCTCCTTCGATTTGAAGGAATCTAAATATTTGATTCGCAACATCCTGCATCAAGTTGAATATTCAAATCACCCATAAAGATTTCATCTTTTCCTAATGCGTTAGGAATGATTGAGAATGTATTTGAAATACCATCTTGAGCATCGTTGAATGGAAGTTTCGCAACAGAAGCTAAAGATGCAACAGCACCGTTAGAATCTCTTCCGTGCATTGGATTTGCCCCTGGAGCTAAAGGAATACCAGCTTTTCTACCATCTGGAGTATTACCTGTTTTCTTTCCATAAACAACGTTTGATGTAATTGTTAAAATTGACATTGTTGGAATAGAGTTTCTATATGTATAATGTTTTCTAATTTTTGACATAAAGTTTTTAACTAAATCAACTGCAATTTGGTCAACTCTATCATCATTGTTTCCGTATTTTGGATAATCTCCTTCAACTTGGTAATCAACAACAACTCCATCTTCATCACGAATAGCCTTAACTTTTGCATATTTAATTGCAGAAAGAGAATCTGCAACAACAGATAAACCTGCAATACCAGTTGCAAAATAACGTTTTACATCTCTGTCGTGTAACGCCATTTGAGCTCTTTCATAACAATATTTGTCGTGCATATAGTGAATGATATTCAAAGTATTTACATACAAACCAGCAAGCCATTCCATCATATCGTTATATTTATCCATAACTTCATCATAATCTAAGTATTCAGAAGTTACAGGACGATATTTAGGACCTACTTGAACTTTAAGTCTTTCGTCAATACCACCGTTGATTGCATATAACAAACATTTTGCAAGGTTTGCTCTAGCTCCAAAGAATTGCATTTCTTTACCTACAACCATTGATGATACACAACAAGCGATTGCATAATCATCACCGTGTGTAACTCTCATCATATCGTCATTTTCATATTGAATAGAAGATGTTGTGATTGAAATATGAGCACAATATTGCTTAAAGTTGTGAGGCAATCTCTTTGACCATAAAACTGTTAAGTTTGGTTCTGGAGCTGTACCCAAATTTTCTAATGTGTGCAAATAACGGAATGAGTTTTTAGTAACCAATGTTCTTCCGTCAATTCCCATACCACCAATAGATTCCGTTACCCAAGTAGGATCACCAGAGAATAATTCGTTGTATTCTGGTGTTCTTGCAAATTTCACAAGTCTTAACTTCATAATAAAATGGTCAATTAACTCTTGAGCTTCTTCTTCTGTTAATACGCCTTCTTTCAAATCTCTTTCGATATAAATATCTAAGAAAGTTGAAGTTCTACCAATACTCATCGCTGCACCATTTTGTTCTTTAATAGCGGCTAAGTATCCGAAATATAACCATTGAACAGCTTCTTTTGCATTTCTTGCAGGTTGAGAAATATCAAAACCATAAATATTACCCAATTCAATCATTTCTTTAAGAGCTTTAATTTGTTCAGAAATTTCTTCTCTTAATTGAATTCTATCAGGTGTCATTTCGCCTTCAAGAGATTTGAATTGTTCTTTTTTATCTTCAATAAGTCTGTTAATACCATACAAAGCAATACGTCTGTAATCACCGATAATTCTTCCTCTCCCGTAAGCATCAGGAAGGCCAGTAATAATTGCAGAGTGTCTAGCAGCTTTCATTTCTGGAGTATAAGCATCGAAAACACCTTGGTTATGAGTTTTTCTGTATTTTGTAAATACTTCAGAAACTTCAGAATCCACTTCATATCCATAAGATTTACAAGCTGACTCTGCCATTCTAATACCACCAAATGGTTGCATTGAACGTTTTAGCGGAGCATCTGTTTGCAAACCTACAATTGTTTCTAAGTTTTTATCAATATATCCTGCTCCGTGTGAAGTGATTGTAGATACAACTTTTGTATCCATATCAAGAACGCCACCATTATCACGTTCTTTTTTCAATAAATCACAGCATTCTTGCCACAATTTTGTTGTAGCTTCTGTTGGTTTAGCTAAAAAGCTTGAATCTCCTTCATATGGAGTGTAGTTTTTTTGAATAAAATCTCTTACATTAATTTCTTGTTGCCATTTTCCTGAGATAAACTCCGTCGTTGGATAAGATTTCTTGTCCAAAGTTGATTGCATTTTGTTTCCCTCCTAATCGTTATAAATAGTTTTGATAAATATTTGTCTAAAAACACATAAACCTATCATGGGTAATATACTACATGTTTAGTTAAAATAAAAGTTTTTGATTAAAAACTTATACATTCGTTACGTAATTTATTTTGAATATAATGTTTAACGTGATATAATTGAGTTATGAGAAATTGGCGGATAGTTATTGGTTATGTATGTTTGGTTTTAATTGCAATAAGTATGCTATATCCGTTTTTTGCAATGATTAATCTATCACTTGTTCCTAATGGAGAAATTTTTAACCAAGGAGGAAAGCTTATTTATTCTCCTATAACCATCGATAACTATATCAGTGTTTTCAATAAAATTCCATTATGGAAATATTTTATAAATAGCCTTTTTGTAGCCATTGTAACAACTCTTGGACAAGTTATAATCTCAGCCCTTGCAGGATATGCATTTGCAAGAATGACTTTCAAATGGAGGGATGGATTATTTTTACTTGTCTTAATTACAATGCTCGTACCTCCTCAAGTTAATATTATCCCATTATTTTTCTTAATGCGACAATTTCATTGGATAAATACATACCAAGCACTGATTTTACCAGGACTATTCGGAGGTTTTGGGATATTTATGATGCGACAATATTTTTTAGGACTTCCAAAGGATTTGGAAGAATCTGCAAAAATTGATGGCTGTAATATTTTTTCAACCTTTTTTAAAATAGCATTACCTCTTGCAATTCCTGCAATAGCAACTCTTTCAATTTTTACATTTGTCACAACTTGGAATAGCTTTATGTGGCCTTTGATTGTAACAAATACTGAATCTATGAGAACACTACCCGTAGGTTTAGCAATTTTCAAAGGAAGTTTTAGAGAAATCACCCTATGGGGAGATTTGTTAGCCTGTTCAGTAATTTGCACAATTCCTGTAATTGGAGTATTCCTTTTGGGTAAAAAATATTTTATAAATGATATATTGCAAGGTGGAGTTAAAGAATAAAGGAATTTATAATGGCAATTCTGATTATAACAATTGCGGTGATGGCTTTAATTATTTTTGCGGTCTATAGAAAACCAAGTTCTAAACCTTCTAATCAATTAAAATTTGAAGATATAAAAATTGATAAAGAGAAACAATGCGTTATGATAGGTGCTTCTTTTTATAAGTTTTCAGATATTGAAAAGGTATATGTTTGGCAACGAGGAAGACAAGCGAATATTTTAAATTCAGTAGAACGTCCTTCTCTTTTTACTCTTTTTACTGGAGATAGAAAATTTTATTATTTAGCTGAGATTAGTTTTTATTTAAAAAACGGAGAATGCATAAAAAAAGAACTCCATACTAAAGGAGATGTCTATGAACTCTTACTCCATCTAAACCCATATGTAGAATTAGATGACTCTCCAGAAACATTCAAACCTACATTCATGGATAGCCCTTTAGCAATATTAGTAAGATATTTATTATGGGGATGGTATTAATCTAAAAAATCCAAGCATCACTAATTTTTTGAGCAACTTTTGAGTACCAACGAGGTTGTTCAGGTTTTAGGGGAAGAGTTAAAAAATCAACATATTTAGGATAATCTTCTCTATCTAAAGCAATAAAATTCGACACCTTGCACTGAGCGGGGTCCTTTTTTATCAAATTTACAAATCCGAATTTTTTATAAAACCCCAAAGCCCCTTTTTCGCCAACTAAAAATACATCCGTAAAACTTGAATTATCTTTATTAGCTTCAATTGTTTTTTGCATCATCTTTTTGCCTAGTTTAGCACCTCGGAATGTTTTATTTACAGCAATTGAATCCACATAAAGAATATAATCTTTTGAGCCGTCAACTAAATCATATCCATAAGATAAGCAAGCTCCTTGAATTTTGCTTCTTTTATCTTTCGCAAGAAGCAACGTCATATTACCATCATCATGTTTAATAATGTTTCTTAAATAAGAAACAAAGTTTTCAATCATTTGATTTTTTATTCTTTTAGGAACTGTATTGTACATAATCCAAGAAGGATCATCTGTACAAGTTGAAAAATTAGCACAATAAAACTTCGACAATTTCTCTAAAAATTTCGGATTTGCCAAATCAGATTTTCTCACTTCTCGAAGATTTAATTTCCCATATTTTGTCCTAATCACAGTAGGATTAATAGGATTTAATTTAGAAGTAAATTGAGGAGTATAAAAATTATTGTTCTGAATATTCATAACAATAACAAAACCTCTAAAAATAAAACTTGCTAAATTATTTTTTCAAACTTGCAAACATTTTTTCAAATTCTGGGAAAGAAATATTCACCCATTCAAATCCGTTTATTTTTATTTCTTTTTGAGTAATTAATCCCGCAACGAACAAACTCATTGCAAGCCTATGATCATGATATGTTTCAACTTCACATTCGCCTTTTAGATATGTTTTACCAGAAATAATCATACCGTCTGGAGTTTCTTCAATTTCCGCCCCAAGTTTTCTTAGTTCTGTTACAACAGCTGAAATTCTGTCTGACTCTTTATTTCTTAAATCTTGAGCATCAGAAATTACAGTCTGACCATCTGCTTGAGTTGCCAAAACAGCAATTACAGGAATTTCATCAATTAGTCTTGGAATTATTTCTCCAGAAATTTTACAAGCTTTTAAGCTTGGAGAATACTTAACTAAAATATCTCCAACTCTTTCACCACAAGTAATTCGTTCCGAAAGAAGCTCTATATTTCCACCCATAGATTTTACAACATCTATAATTCCCGTTCTAGTTGGATTTAAGCCGACATTTTTCAAAATTATTTCAGAATTTGGCACAATTAAACCTGCACAAATGAAATATGCAGCAGAAGAAATATCTCCAGGAATTTCAATATCAATCGGCTCAAGTTCAGATTTTTCAATAGAAACTGATGTTTTTTCAACTGATAAATTCGCACCCATAGCTTTTAACATAATTTCTGTATGATTTCTTGAAGTATAAGGCTCAGTAACAGTTGTAATTCCATTTGCATTAAGCCCTGCAAGAAGAATACAAGATTTAACTTGAGCAGATGCAATCGGAGAATTATAATTTATCGCTTTTAATTCTTTCCCAGAAATTATTAGAGGAGCTTTAAAATTATTTGATTGAATATCCCCGCCCATTTGTTCTAGTGGAGCTATAACTCTTTTCATTGGTCTTTTAGAAAGGCTGTCATCTCCTATCAGAGTTGAATTAAACTTTTGACCAGCTAAAACTCCAGCCATAAGCCTCATTGTCGTTCCAGAATTTCCACAATCTAGAGGACTATTTGAAGATTGTAATAATCCAGAAGATTTCACAACAACAGTTGTCCCTTCTTCCTCAAATTGAACCCCTAATTGTTTGAAAATATTCAAAGTGGAATGAGGATCTTGCCCATTGGAGAAATTTTTTATAATAGATTTACCTTTGGCTAAGGCAGAAAAAATTATTGCTCTATGCGAAATTGATTTATCAGCAGGAATTGTTACCTCACCTGACAACATTTTAAAATCTTTTTTAGTTACTATATCCATACACTCGATTTTAACATAAAATCATCTGTTTATATCATTTATTCATTGGGAATATTTATGCTATTCTGTATATATGTATTACAGAAGCAGATTTAGTTTTACGGGATTTTTAATAGCAAGCATATTTGCAGCTTTTTATTATCATCCTAAAATGATTGTGCCAATGCTAAAAACAATAGCATTACTTGCTCTGCCTGGATATATAATTTACACAATTATCAGAGATAATGCATACAAAAACAGCATTAAATACGTACATAAACGTTATGTTTTCAACCAATATACTCTTACAAACGACCATTGTACAGTTAAATATACTCCAGATGAAAAGCTTGTTGTAACTGATAACATAAACAAAAATACAAGACGAGATATTAGAACATTTACAATTTCAAAATCTCAAAATGTGAATGTGAACAAATTATGGAATAATGTTTGTAAAGTATTTGATGATTTTGTATGTTTAGACTCGTTAGTATGTTTCTTTAATTACGACACAACAGTTAACGTTAAAACTATCAAATTAAAAGAAGGTCCAAAATCTTCAAGAGAAGAAAATATTACCATCGACACATCTAAAAATGGTCCAAAATTTGTTGATATGAATAATGTTCGACCAGATACATTTGCTGAAGGTTCAGCAATTGCAAACAAAGGCTCCGAGCATTTTGTAAACATGGAAAACATTCAAGAAGCTCCAAAAACAATTGAACGCCAAGTTGATGCCCCAGAGTTTGTGGAAATGGGAGAAGTTCTTTCAAAAGAATCGAAACAAATTGACGTAAACAATGCAACTGCCAGTGAAATTTCAATCCTTCCAGGAATAAATATTGTAATGGCGAAGAAAATTGTTGAATTTCGTGATACAAACGGATTATTCAAGAGCGAAGAAGATTTTTTCAAAGTTGCAAATGTAAAAGAACATTTTATACCTAAAATAAAAGCAATGATTAAATTTGGTAATAAACCAACACCTAAAAATAACGATGATAATGACGAAGGTAGAATTATAGATTTTTAATGGTTAATGTTTATAAAATTTTAAAAGAAACAACAGTTGAAGGGCCAGGAAATCGATTTTGCATATGGGTTCAAGGCTGTAAAAAGCATTGTCCAGAATGTTGGGCAAAAGACACGTGGAATTTTGGGTGTGGAAAAGAATATTCAATAGAAGAACTTTTTAAAATGATGGATAAATCCAAAATTGAAGGTATAACTTTTCTTGGAGGAGAGCCATTTGAACAAGCAAAGGAATTATCAAAACTTTCCCAAATAGTTAAAGAAGTAGGATTATCCGTAGTTTGCTTTACGGGTTACACAATAGAAGAACTTCAAGCCAAAAAAGATATTGCAACTAATTCATTTTTAGAAAACATTGATTTACTTATTGATGGTGGTTTTGAAGTTGAAAAATATGACTTATCCAGACCTTGGATTGGCTCTTCAAATCAAAGATATTTATTTTTAACAGACAGATATTCATTAGAAGAAATTTTAAAATACAAAAACAAAATCGAAGTTAGAATCTCACAAGACGGGAAAACTGAAATCAACGGAATGGGGGATTTTAGCAGTATAAATAAAAATTTCTGTTTACAACTAGGGAAAGATAATGTAAAATAGTATCAAAAGAGGGCTTTTTAATGGATACAAAAACAATTACTCAACTATCAAAATTATTTAGAGCAAGATTCCCATATATTTACATTACAACTTGGGAAGAAGATAGAGCAATTTCTCTAATAAAGAAAATGGCAAAATCTGAAAAACTAATAAGAATTCCTAGAGAAGTGTATATTTGGACACAAACAAACGGCTTTATGCTTGATGGTCAAAAAATTGAAGGAACTCAAAGCCCAGACAAAGCAATTGATTTTATTAGTGAATGCAACAAAAATGCAATTTTTGTGATGTGTGATTTTCACATCTATTTTGGAGTAAAGGGTCGCCAAGTTGACTATAATGTAGTACGTAGATTAAGAGATAACATTTCAGACCTAAAAACAAGTAAATTTAGAAAGAATGTAATTTTCATTGCATCTGAATTACTAATCCCAGAAACAATGCAAAAAGAAATAACCATTCTTGATATGCCTCTTCCAACTCTAGAGGACATAAAAGCAAAATTAGATAAAATGGTTTCTCAAAACAAACAAATTGACACATCAGAACTCACCCCAGACGGGAAAGAAAGACTATGTAAAGCCGCACTAGGTTTAACGCTTCAAGAAGCAGAGAATGCCTTCGCACTTGCAATGGTTAATGATGGAAAAATTGATGGGAAAGATTTGAATGTAATTTTAGCTGAAAAAATGCAAGTTATTAAAAAAACTGGTATTTTAGAATTCATCAATACTGACATCAAAATATCAGATATTGGTGGATTAGAAAACCTTAAAAGTTGGCTAAATAAAAGAAACAATTCTTGGTCCGAAGCAGCAAAAAAATATTGTCTTCCTGCTCCCAAAGGAGTTCTAATTACTGGGGTTCCTGGTTGCGGAAAAAGTTTAACAGCAAAAGCAATGAGTGCAGCTTGGCAACTACCACTCCTTAAACTTGATTTTGGTAAGATTTTTTCAGGCATTGTAGGTAGTTCGGAAGAAAATATGAGAAGAGCTATCAAAACCGCAGAAGCAGTTGCACCTTCAATTCTTTGGGTTGATGAAATCGAAAAGAGTTTAAGTGGGATGAATTCAAACGGAGATAGCGGAACATCTTCAAGAATTTTCGGAACATTCCTTACTTGGATGCAAGAAAAAACAGCTCCCGTGTTTGTTATTGCAACAGCAAACAATATCAGTAGCCTTCCAGCAGAACTTTTAAGAAAAGGGCGTTTTGATGAAATCTTCTTTGTAGATTTACCAACAGAAAGAGAAAGAGAAGAAATCTTTAAACTACACTTAATGAAAAGATTAAAAAACTCTGATGTTGCAAGTAAAATTGATTTAACAAGTGAACTATTTAAAGAATTAGCTTCACAAACAGAAGGTTTTGTCGGTGCAGAAATTGAACAAGTTGTAATTTCCGCATTATACGAAGCATTTTTCAACAATAGACCATTAGAAGTTCAAGATTTGATAAACACAATTAAAAATGTAGTTCCTCTTTCTGTAACACAAAAAGAACAAATTTTATCACTTCGACAATGGGCAAATATCAGAGCCGTGGCAGCAACAAGAAAAGATGATATGGCTCATTATGGCTCTAAAAATGATAGCGAGGAAGACGTAAACGCTTCTCGTGGTGGAAGAGCCTTAGACGTATAAAGAAAGGATTATATAGACAAATGTCCATCACTCTTATGGCTTATCCAATGGCATTTTTAATAAATCCAGAAGAAGCTAAGAATGAAAAATTGAAAAGAGCATCAGATGACAAAGTTGTAAACGAAGAAGTTGCGACTGAAAATCTTCGTGCAATTAGGGTTTTGACAAATATCAAATTAGAAGAACTAAATGGTATTATGTCAATGATAGATTGTCAAAAACACGATTCTTATACATATAGTTTCCAAAATGGACTGCGAGTAAACTGGGTTCCAAATGGTAAATATTGTTCAGCCGTTCTTTCTGGAGGAAAAAACGCTAAATTTTTGCAACAAAATGGCGAAGATTTTTTCAAACAACTTGACGAATACGCAATGCGTAATGTTAGGTTGATTGAGTCTAATGAATTTTTTTATTATACATATGACACTGCATACCAAAATATGCGAGATATTTACGCAAAACTTAAAGACCAAGGAGCAAAGCATATTTATTCAACAGAAGATGACGAAGTTGTTGCAGAAGTAGAAGGTCAAAATGTAAAGTATTCCAAGCCTCAAAATGAATCCAATTATATATTAGAAGTTGAGCAAAAAGTAACTATTATGAATATTGGAATGTCTGGAGATTTTGAAGGTACAAATGTTCGCTACGGTTATCTTTCTAATTTAAAAATTCAAACAAATATCAAACAAGAAGAACTCAAAACTCTTTTAAGGAAAGCAAATTACCTATATTATTCTGGAAATTCATCAACTCCGTTAAAAAATAGTGATGCAACCCTAAATTGGGTTTATAAAAACGGATTTTATGTTGCCGAATTTTCAGGAACAAACAATGCGGCAATAAATAAAGAAGCAGAAATTATTTTTAGGAAATTAAATATTGCAGCAGGACGAGATTTAAGACTTATCAACGACCAATCCACAATCGTTTACACTTATAACACGAATTACACAGACAAAGGAATTTTGCTCAATACCCTAACAGAACACGGAGCGACAGAACTTGTTGAGAATGGTGATGAAATTTCTTGCAAACTGTTTGGGATGGAAATGGTTTATTATAAAAAAGATTCAACTGGCGGTTATGTATTAGACATAACACAAGTTTCAGATAAAGGAGAATGTGAGGACGTAATCAATGACTTGAATGAAGAGTATGGTCTAAACATTCAAGAAATGACGTATAACAAGATTAAGGAACGATTAGAGCAAGAGAATATGCGACTCGAGAGCGAATCCATAATGGACGACAACTCAATTGTTCTAACAATAGATATATAAGAGAAAAATATATGGGTAAGATGAAAATTAGACTGTTTCCAGACGGAACAATACAGATGGAAACAGAAGGAATAAAAGGTAAAAGATGCATGGATTACGCTAAGGTCTTGGCAAAATTAGCAGATGCAAAGATTTCAAGCATAGAAAAAACTGACGAATACTACCAAACAGAAGTTCTAAGACTTGACGAAACCCAGCATTTACAGGATAATTAAAGCATTAAAGAGAGGTGTCCGAGAGGTTTAAGGTGCAATCTTGGAAAGGTTGTGTGGGGGTAACACTCCACCGTGGGTTCGAATCCCATCCTCTCTGTTTTTAATATTTAAGGTCGTGTTAAACATATCTAGCACGACCTTACTATATTTTTAAAATTTAAACTAACTTTAATAATCTATGGGATTAAAAAAAACGGACAGAAAACTGTCCGCTTATTTCATTTCTGAAACAAAAAAGGATTCACATTAACCTAAACTTTTTAGTACATAACCCAATTTGTTATTTAAACTTTATATAAAAATGATAGAACAAAAGTGATTTTATTTCTCAACTTTTGTCCTATCCATGCTAAACTTTTTACAATAATTTACTATTGAAAATTTTATCACTGAAATTTAACCAGCAAACCCGCTTTCAGCAAATGAATTAGCCCTCATCATGTTCATCTGTATTGTAATAATGCTTATCATCTGGAACATTATAATTGTTTTTAACTAAAGCATTAAAACATTCAGACGGAGTGTCACATGTTCCAGGGTTAGTAGATCTATTTCCGCTAATGACACCGTCTTTTGAAATAAAAAATCCAAATAAATCTCTACCAACAATGTTTGGTTCATCAGGTCCATTTACATCAATAAGTACTTCACACAAAGCCTTTTTGCTTGCTTCTGCAGAAAGGTTCAATTTACCATTCAAGTAAGCAATTGTCGCCCCATTTTTTAAACGAATTGCAGCTGCAGGAGGAGTTTCTTCTGCGAGGGAAAAATTTCCACCACCGATAACTCTATAGGAATTTCCCCAGCACTTTGTAGTTGAAGATGCCGAACATGTTTCACCTTTTGACGATTGGAAAAGGGCATAAAAATCTGTTTCATTCGCAAACGCAGTTTCTGACATGTCTTTAGTATTTTTAATGATTTTTTGGTTTGCAATTGCCTGTTGAACAGCTGCGACATTGTTTTGCAATTGTATTGCAAGTGATTTGTTATTGATTGTAGTCATAAGACTCGGAATACACAGTGCCGCAATTGTACCAATAATTCCTAGTGCTATAAGTAATTCTGTAAGTGTGAATGCTCGTTTTTGCATAATTTATTTTTCCTTTTTGTTGTTTTAGGAGTTTGATTGACCCCTCACCCTGCCTCTCCCTTGGAGAGGTGTGATGTTTTGTTATATCTTTGCCTGTGGTAAGACTTTTTAATTTATTTGTATTTGTTTTCTTGTTCCCTCCCCTAGGGAGGAGGGTTAGGGAGAGGGGTCTATTCCCCTATTACCCACATTTTTAGAATTCTAAATAATCCTAATACCGTATTTTCCAACCGTCATCAACTACCGCTCCAAAGCAAGCATAAGCATCACCTTTACATGCTTCTTGCTTTGTTGCAAGCGATATATTTCCTTTATTATAGTATCTATCAACAATTTTACCTTTATCTGTTACATAAAAAGAAAAGAAATCCCTTCCTGCAATATTTGGGCCCTCATTTCCATTAACATCTATATCAAAAGCACCAATTACTTTATCAATCGTTCCCTCGTATGTAAATGGAGCTGAAGTTGTTGGGAAATATGCAATTAATGCACCACTTTTTAATTTCAACGTCAACGAATCATTCATTCTTAAATCTGCACCAGTTAACCATTTGTAAGGAGTTGCATCTGTTGTAATTTTCCAGCAGTTTGCATGAGCTGTTCCAGCTGGACAAATTTTTGATACTGAAAAATTTGATTCAGATAACAATTTATTTGTTGAGCTGAAATCAGTATCAGACAAGCTCGTTGTATTATTTCTCGTCAATTGCTCATCTATAACCTGTTGGATTCCAACAACAGTATTTTTTAACTGAGATGCAAGAACTCGGTTATTGATTGTTGACATCAAGCTCGGGATAGATATTGCAGCAATTGCACCAACAATACCTAAAGCTATAAGTAATTCTGTAAGTGTGAATGCTCGTTTTTGCATGTTTATTTTCCTTTTTGTTGTGTTGTTTGTTTTTTGTCGTGTTTCCCTCTCCTAGGGAGAGGGATTAAGGGAGAGGGGTTGATTTCCTCTTTACCTTATTGAGATTCTTCGCTTCGCTCAGAATGACGTATTTTTGTTTAGTTATTTAGTTGTCAGTTTTCGGGAGGTGCTAGGTCTTTTGTTGAACCCTCTCCCAACCTCCCCCTCGTGGAGGAGTTATGTTTTATTATTATAGTTTCTTCCAGTAGTTTGGATCAAAACCAGATTGCTCAGCTTGTGAATAACATCCAAGAGGGGAAAATGAAGAATTTGTATTACAAGATTGTCCCGCAGGTGTATCAATTGAAACGCCTGCAATATCTCCAGGGTGTGTTGGAATTGTACCAGTAAAAGTAGTTACTGGATAGATATATACAGCATAAAAATCAGCCCCAGCAACATTAGGTTCTTTTGCTCCATTCAAATCCATATATACTGTTGCAACCTTTCGAGAACCCCCAGATACAGCAGACATGGTAGGTTCAAATGTTGACATACAAAGAGCCACACCATTTTTCAACTTTGCAGATGCTTTACAATCTTTTTTTATTGCTGTTAAATTTATTCCACTAAGAGTTTTATAGTTATTTAAATTAGGAAAATATTTTGAATCAGAACTTGCATTGATAACATCAAGAGTTCTAAAAAATTGTTCAGGGTCTTTTTTTATATTTGTTGCATCTAAATCAGTAGCTCCTTCTTTTGTCAATTCGGTTTGAACTGCACTTTGAAGGTTCGCAACCATGTTTTGTAGCATTGCCATATTTGCTTTACTGTTGTAATCCTTGATTAGACCAGGGACTACAAGTGCCGCAAGTGTTCCTACAACCGCCAAAGTTATAAGTACTTCACTTAGTGTAAAAGCCTTATGTTTAATCTTAATCATAACCAATCCTCATTTATGTTTGCTGTGTAGTTATTTTGTAAGGGCTACTCCCTCTCCCAGCCTCTCCCTATGGAGAGGAGTGATGTTTTATTGTTCCTTCCCCTTGGAGAAAAGGTTAGGATGAGGGGTTTACCCTCACGCACTGTTATTTAGTTGTTTCCTCGCCTATTGAGAGGTGTTTTTTCCTCTTTGTCTTAGCTAGAAAAATTTTTCATAGGTTTGCGTTTAATTAAACTCGCAAGACCATTATTATATATCTATTTTAACATTATTTTGCAAAAAGTTCAATTGTCTTGACGGAATATTTTGAGCAAGTTAAAATTTAGTTGTATATAAGGTGAAGGGAGTAGAAAATGACTAATATACAAGTTTCACAAGAAATTCAAGAAAAATGCTGCGTTGCTCGTGGCGTAAAGGGTTCACCTGCCCCAATTCCACAAGAAGGTGAATGGACAAAATGTAAAGAAATCAAAGACATCTCAGGTCTTACTCACGGTTGTGGTTGCTGTGCTCCTCAACAAGGTACTTGTAAATTAACTCTTAACGTTAAAAACGGTATCATTCAAGAAGCATTAGTAGAAACTATCGGTTGTTCTGGTATGACTCACTCTGCTGCTATGGCTGGTGAAATTCTTCCAGGAAAAACTATCTTAGAAGCTTTGAACACTGACCTTGTTTGTGACGCTATCAACGTTGCTATGAGAGAATTATTCTTACAAATCGTTTACGGTAGAACTCAAACTGCGTTCTCTGAAAATGGTTTACCAGTAGGTGCTGGTCTTGAAGATTTAGGTAAAGGCTTATGCTCTATGGTTGGTACAATCCACTCTACTAAACAAAAAGGTGTTAGATACCTTCAATTAACTGAAGGTTACATCCTTGAACTAGGTTTGGATAAACATGATGAAGTTATCGGTTACAAATTCGTTAACCTTGGTAAAGTTATGGATGCTATTAAATCTGGTGTTGATCCAAAAGAAGCTTACGAAAAGAATATCGGTACTTACGGCAGATTTGCTGATGCTGTTAAAACTATCGACCCTCGTAAACAATAGTTTCTTTCTTTAATCAAAGGGGTTATCCCTTTTCTATCACTTCATATGAAGTAGGTAGTAGTAGATAAATAACATGTAAGATAAAAATAAGGAAAATAAATTATGGCAAATTTTGAAGGAAAAGATAGACGTGAAGCTACTTTGAAAAAAGTTTTACCAGAATACGGTTTCAAAAACTTAGACGAAGCACGTGAATTATGTTTATCAAAAGGAATTGATGTTGATGCGATTGTTAAAGGTATTCAACCTATCGCATTCGATAACGCATCTTGGGCTTATACTCTAGGTTGTGCTATCGCTATTAAAAAAGGTATTAAAGATGCTGCTGATGCTGCTGAAGCAATTGGTCTTGGATTACAAGCATTTGCAGTTCCTGGTTCTGTTGGTGATACAAGAAAAGTTGGTATCGGTCACGGTAACTTAGGTGCTATGCTTTTAAGAGAAGAAACTAAATGCTTCTGCTTCTTAGCTGGTCACGAATCTTTCGCAGCAGCTGAAGGTGCTATCGGTATCGCTAGAAATGCTAACAAAGTTAGAAAAGAACCTTTAAGAGTTATCTTGAACGGTTTAGGAAAAGATGCAGCTTATGTAATCGCTAGAATCAATGGTTTCACTGCTGTTGAAACAGATTATGATTACAAAACTGGCGAATTAAAAGTTGTTAAAGAAACTCCATTCTCTGAAGGAGAAAGAGCAAAAGTTAAATGTTATGGTGCAGACGACGTAAACGAAGGTGTTGCTATCATGATTAAAGAAGGCGTTGATGTTTCTATCACAGGTAACTCAACTAACCCAACTAGATTCCAACACCCAGTAGCTGGTACTTACAAAAAATGGTGCTGGGAAAACGGTAGAAAATACTTCTCAGTAGCATCTGGTGGTGGTACTGGTAGAACTCTTCACCCAGATAACGTTGCTGCTGGTCCAGCTTCTTATGGTATGACAGATACTATGGGTAGAATGCACGGTGATGCTCAATTCGCTGGTTCATCTTCAGTTCCTGCTCACGTAGAAATGATGGGTGTAATCGGTATGGGTAACAACCCAATGGTAGGTGCTACTGTTGCATGTGCTGTTGCAGTTGCTCAAGCAATGAATAAATAGTTAATCTAATAATTATTTATAAAAAATTTAAACTCAGTTCTTATTTTATATGAGAGCTGAGTTTTTATATGTTAAGATAAAATTTAATTTTTGCATGCAATGCATTTATATAGTATATACTCAAAATATACGCTAGTAACAGCTTTAAGAAATATTAATAACATTACAACAAATTAGGCAATTTTTGCAAATGAAAATTGTTTATATAAATGTAAGGGAAATGCAATAAGCATTAAGAAAAAGAAAAGTTAAATTTCTAAACGAGTTAATAATTTAATATTTGAAAAAGGATTTAAGTAAAAAAAAGTTTTTTATACTCTCTCTCTCTTAATATCCTCGTGTTTATTTAATGTTGCCATAACTTGGCAACTTTTTTTTTGCAATTGTACCTAAAAAAATCGGTCATAGAGTTTTCTCCAGACCGATTTTTAATCTTTTATTTCGTTTTTGATTTACATACCCATATAAGATGCGAACAATGGCAAATATAGAGCTGCCGCCAAAATCAATACGATTGTACCGATTACAACCAACATGATAGGCTCAATCATTTTGGTCATAATATCAATAATTGTATCTAATTGTTTATCAATATAATTAGTTGCCTGACCTAACATATCACCCAAACGACCTGATTGCTCACCTGTTGCAATCATGAACAAAATCATCTTAGGCATTGTACGAGTTTTTCTCAAAGCTGCTGATAAGTGCTGACCTTGTTGAACCATAACAGTTGACTCTTCAACCCTTGTTTCTAAAGTATGGTTTGTCAATGTCATATTTGCAAGATACAAACATTCCAAAATCGGAACACCTGCGTCATACGCAACTTGCATTACTGCAATAAAGTTAGCAAAATTTGAGAACTGAATCAAATCTGTTAAAACAGGAATTTTTAAAGATATATCATCAATTTTCCATTTACTAGGTTTCCAACGGAATAAGAAGTTGATAAATGCACCAATTGCCGCAAAACCAATCGGAATGGCATACCAGTTTTTCTTCATCCATAAACCCATATTCATCAAAACTCTTGTAATAAATGGCAATTGCATACCCATTGAATCAAACATTTCTTTGAATACTGGGAATACGAATACCAACATGACAATTACAATAAACACAGCCAACAAGATTACGAAAACCGGATACATCAATGTACCAACAACTTTTGACTTAATAGCTTGTTGTTTATTCAACAATTCTAACAAACGGTCAAGAGTTTTTTCCAATTCACCAGAATCTTCACCAGCTCTTACCAAGCCGATATAAACCTGACCAAATTGTTCTGGATATTTTGCAACAGTACCAGCAAATGTACCACCGTTCATAATTTGTCGTCTTAATTCAGTCGCAACTTGACGAATTTTCAACTTTGCAGCATCATTTTCGATGAACAATAAGGATTCAATAATCGGAATACCAGCAGCTGCCAAAATTTGAAGAGTTGATGTGAAATCAATTTGCTCTGCCAAACCTAATTTCGGCATTTTACCAGTTGGTTTCTTTTTGTCTTCCTTTTTTAGAGCTTGTTCTTCAACAATATTAGTTGGAGTGAAACCTAAACGCCTAACCGCAGCACGGGCTTCTCGAAGGTCATCCGCCTCAACTTTACCTTTTACAAGTTCATTTGTACCATCTTTTAGTGCTGTATAATTATATACTGTCATAATTCCCCTATTCGCCTGCCATACCAAGTACTCTCACGAATTCATCAATCGTTGTCCAACCTTTCAAGATATGGTTGAAGCAACATTTGTTTAATGTAGTCATGCCGTTTGAAACAGCACTTTCTTCAATTTCCAAGTCGTGAGCACCTTGAGCAATAAGTTTTTTGATTTCTTTAGTAATTTGCATGATTTCATAAACACCAAGACGTCCTTTGTAGCCTTGGAAACCACACTTGTTGCAACCTTTTGCCCTATAAATAGGAGTTGCCATAATTTTCTTAATTTCTTCTTCATCATGAGTAACAAGCATTGCTTCTTCTCTTGTGCAATGATATTCTTCCTTACAATCATCACATAATCTTCTTACAAGACGTTGAGCGATTACACCTGACAAAGTAGAAGATACCAAATAATCTTTTGCACCCATTTCAATCAAACGAGTAACAGTTGCAGCAGCTGAGTTCGTGTGGACTGTACTTAATACCAAGTGACCTGTCAATGCAGCTGAAATTGCAATTTCAAGAGTTTCGTAGTCACGAATTTCACCGACAAGGATAATATCAGGGTCCTGACGTAAGATAGCTCTCATACAAGATGCAAATGTAATACCCGCTTTTGCGTTGATTTGAGATTGGTTAATACCTTCAAGTTTAATTTCTATCGGGTCTTCGATTGTCGTAATGTTTACAGATTCATCATTCAAACTCTTCAATACAGAATATAGAGTTGTAGTTTTACCAGAACCAGTAGGACCTGAAGTTAGGATAATACCGTTTGGACAAGATACCATCTGTTTAACTTTTTGAATATCAGCTTCAACTGCCCCTACAAGTTTAATCTCTTTATCATTAGATGCAAGAGAAACCGCAGGAGCTAAGATACGGATACAAACTTTTTCCTTACCAGATACAGGCAAAGTGTTGATACGGAAGTCATAAGAACAACCATTGTAAGAAATTGAGAACGTACCATCTTGAGGTCGTCTATTTTCTGCAATGTTCATTCTCGCCATAACCTTAAAACGAGCAATTACAGAAGTTTCAACCTTGGCAGGTACATCCAAGACTTTTTGTAACATACCATCTTTTCTGTATCTAACGATATATCCAGACAATCTAGGTTCAATGTGAATATCGGAAACCTTGTTATCAATACCGTTTGTAATAATTTGGTTAACAAATTTTGCAACAGAACCAGTAGAATCTTGAAGTTCGGCATCAACTTGTTCCCACAAGGTTGCTTCATCTTCAGAATCAACAGTTTCTTCTTTAATTTGTTCAATAATTTCATCTGTTTGACGTTTTTGTTCTGAGAAGAAAGTATTTACTGCGGTCTTGAACTCATAATGAGTCATCAAAATCTGTTTTGGATTTTGACCAGTCAAATAAATAATTTCTTTTAAAACATCCATTTTTAAAGGTTTTACAACACCTAAAACAAGTGTTTTACCATCTGATGAAATTGGAATTACTGAATTAGCTTTGATAAAATCTTCTGGCAAAATGTTAACAAATTTTTTCTGTTCAACTAATTGATCTGCTGAAACTAATTCATAACCCGTTTGGTCATGCAAAACATCTTTCAACTGTTCAAGAGAAATAGAACCCAATTCAAATAACATTGAACCAATTGGAACACCAGTACGTTTTGATTCAGCCAAAGCCTTCATCAACTGAACTTCTGAAACAAGTCCTTTTGCAAGTAGAATCTCACCTAATTTACCATGTTCAACTTTTGGTTTTTCAGTTGAATTTGGAGTTGATTTAGCTGGAGAAGCAGTTGAACTAGCAGCTGGAGCTTCAGCAGATGCTTTGATACTTTCGGCAGGAACAAAATCCGCTAAAAGTTCTCTCAAATCATCTTCACCAACAAGCATAAACTTGATTGATTGAGTAAAAGATTTTTTTAAAATCGCATTAACTTCATCTTTATTAGAAGCCTTTGAAACTGCAACGAAAAGGAAATTATCTTTCACACTAATTGGAACGAATAAATGTAATCCCATTAGATTCTTATCGACACTTTCCAGTATCTTTTTATCTATGCTATTTTTCAATCTTAAAATTAGTGCGTTCATCTATTTTATAATACTTTTCTTTGCTTATAACAATATCAACCAAAAATTTATTTAATTATAATTCCCAAATTTTGGGCGACGAACCTCTATAAAGAGGTATCGTCACTTACTGCATCTTCTGTATCAACAATGATTTGAGGAGTAATCATCATAACCATTTCTTCTTTCTTTCTACCAGTTGTTGTGCTTCTGAAGAACATACCAACTACAGGTAAATCACCTAAGAATGGGATTTTAGAAACGTTTTTAGTTTCAGTTTCTTGAATCATACCACCAACTACCATTGTTTCACCATCTTTAATTCTTATACCTTTAAGGTCTAAGTTACGTCTTTGTAGTAATGTTGCTGCAATATCTCTTTCACCTTCAACTTCACCAGGGGTTGTAAGTTGAGATGCAATAGTTGCATATTGAGGTTTAAGGTCAAGAGTTACGTAACCATCTGGACTGATGAATGGTGTAATCTCAACTTTGATACCGTTATCATTGTTAATTGTATATTCTTTTTGAGCTTGAGCTGAACCTGAACTTGATCCGTTATCCAAATATTGAGATGTTACTTTAGATACATAGTCAGAAGTCAAGTCAATTGTTGATTTTTGTCCTGAAGTAATCATGATTCTTGGGTTAGCAAGTACTCTACCTTTTTCATTTTCAACTAAGTAGTTTACAGAATAAACTAATTGAGGAGAGCCACTCCATTTTCTAACTTCACCGATTTTTTTATATTCGCCTTTTTCTTCATCCCAATCCCCTACAAGGTCATATCCGTGACCTGCAAAGAATACTGGATACATAGAGCTTGAAGTAATACCTTTTCCTCCGCCAGCGTTGAAAGAGAAGTTTTTACTCAAAAATTGCCAAGTATTATCAAATGTTTTACTACCAGATTCAGATAAAGCAATAATTTGAACTTCCAAATATGCTTGAGGAGTTTTCTTATCATTAGCCAAGATGTAATCCCTAATCATATCAAGTTGAGATGGAGAACCACCGATAACTTGGATAGTACCCAAAGTTGGGAAGTAAGATACTGAAAGAGTTTTCAAAGCTAATCCAGCCATGCCATCTCCAGATGGAGCAGAAGCATCTACTGAACAAACTAACTTACCGCCACCAACAGAAATGCCTGATGAGCTAGAATCACTTGAAGATGAATCACTGCTGTCGCCACCATCTCCGTCGTCGCCACTATCATCTGATGCGAAACCAGTAGGAACACCAGCTGCAAAACCAGCAGGACTTCCACTGTTATCAGAAGAAGCACTATCAGAAGAAGATGATGATGCAGAACCACCTCCACTACTACCAGAAGCTCCGTTTGAAGCAGTTGATGGTAATAATGAAGAACAAATCATATTAGCCATTTCGGCAGGAGTTGTATGATTAACTTTGAATGTTGTAATTTGAGGTTTAATATCAAATTGAGCAACAATCTTTCTAGCCATTTCAGCATCATTTGCTGTACCCATAACAATCAATTCGTTTGTTGCAGGGTTGGTAGTAACAACTGGTTTTGTTGACAATCCAGGGTTAATACCGCTTTTATTGAAAATATTTGTATTCAAAAATGTTGCAATAGCAGTAGCACTTACATATTTAACAGGAATCAATGTCATGCCTTTTTTAGCCATAGACAATGCTTCATCTTTTTTAGAAATAATCAAAGTATTTGCTTCAATATCATAGAACAGATCATTTGTTGTGATAACCAAATTTAAAGCATCTGATAATGGAATGTTAACCAAATCCATAGTTACTGTAGATTCTTCTATATTTGGAGAGAAAATAATATTCATACCCGCTTGATCCGCAAACATTCTCAAAACTTGTTTAATATTCGCATCTCTCAAGCTTAAATTTACAACTGAATCTGCGTTAGAAATCTTCAAATTTGAACCTAAATCCATAGGTGCACTTTCTGTTGATCTTATTTGAGGTCTTGATGAAGCATCATCAAACCCACCGTAAATACCATCTAATGCAAATGCAGCGGTTGACAAATTTGTTACAGCGAAAGCTGATAACATAACACTTGCAATAATTTTTTCTCTGATTCTATTTTTCATATCTGCTCCTGCTTATATTTTCTTCTTATTAATTAACCTTTTCTACCACCAAATCTGTTTTTCAAATTATACAAATCATTAGCCTTGCCATTCAAATCTTCTCTAGAGAATAATTCCCCTATACTTGCAGAATATACGTTTGAGCCTAGAGTTACAGTAATAATTGAAGGATTAATTGTAACAACTTTATATTCTTGGCCAATAATTTTATCCCCTTGCCTTACCAAGTAATCTTTGTTATCGACATTGATTATCGCAGAAGGATTTGTTCTATTATACATAATACCAACAACTTTGGTTCTTGTAATTTTTGCTGCTGCCGCATCTTTTGAAGCTAAAGATGTAGGAGGAACAGGAAGATTAAAGCTATATGGGCTTATATCATCTTGTTCTCTGATTGAAACATTTTTCATCTTCTTCAATTGAGCAATATGAGAGTTATAAGCATTAGCTTCTGCAATTGCAGATCTCTTAGCTTCTTCAAATGCTCTAATTTCATCTGATGGCATGAATGGGTCTGAACGTCCAACAGAAGTAACATCATAAGAAATCAAGTTACTTGCTTGATTATCTTTAACATCTATACCAACACTGTTATCAGAAGGCACATTCACTTCTTCTTTTGGAGCTGGATTAGTATCTTCAATTGGAACTTCTTCCTCTTGTTTTGCTGCTCCACCTAGATTTTGTAAAACACCACAGCCACAAGAGATTATTCCCACAGATAGAACTGCAATAAGAAGACCTAATACAAATCTTCCTCTCTTACTGAATGTATTGTTTATCCAACTTTCATTCCGATAATAATTTGTGTTCACGTTATTCCCACCCATCTTAGTCTTTGATAATAACATTATATTAAAGCTCTTCATTTTGTGTATCAACTATTTAGTGTATTTCACAACAATAGCTCTCCTTAAAATAGTATCATAATTTCATGATTAAGGCAAAAAACAGAATTATAGTGCAAATTTTAACCCATATCATCTGAAACTACGGAATATTAAAGGGTTTAGGCTTGTTTACATTTCGTAAAATGAGCAAAATGAGTAAAAAGTTCAATCTATTGATGTAGAACTTTTTATTTACGAATACTTAATCTTTCTAAACATCTTACAAATCTAACGAGTTTAGATTCTGTATCGCACGTAATAGAATCAACCAAAATAGTTTTGCAACCAAAATTTTTGCCACATAGAATATCTGTCAATGGTCTATCACCAACCAAAACACACTCACAAGGAGTAAAACCGTGTTCTTTAACAAACTCAGATATTGCACAAGTATCTGGTTTCGCAGCTTTGAATAGCAATGGGAAATCAGAAATTTGACGAACTTTTTCTATATACTCTTCATTTTTATTATTAGAAACAACTCCAACAAAAAAATCTTTGCGAACATTTTCTAGCCACGCAAGAACCTCATCAGAATACATTCCAGATTTAGATGCCATTAAAGTACTATCTAAATCAAAAAGCATAGCCTTAACACCTTGAGATTTTAATTCTTCTAAATTTATATCAAAAAGTCTTTTCAAATTGTAATCTGGCTTAAGAAACATGCTCTTTTACTCCAATTGTTCTTGCAAGTGCGATTGAATAATCCACAGGCTCTCTATCAAATTTCAAATAAACATCTGCATTAGTGTTTGCCAATTGTTGATTATCACCTTTTTCATCAAGAATTTCAACAATTTTTGTCGTAAATTGTTCTTTAGGTGTGATAATTTCAACTTCATCATTTAACAAAACTTTATTTTTTACTTTTACAAAATAAAAATTTTCATCAGCACTTGAAGAAGCATCAATTTCGGAATGTTTTTTCTTAATTCCTTTAAATTCAAACAAGAAGTCAGCTCCAGCTAAGCCTTTTGAAATATCATAACTATAACTATCTGGTTTATTTTCGCCCAAAGCAAAACCAGTTGTATAACCTCTATTGCCAACTTTTTTAAGTTCTAGAAAATACTTTGACAAATCCGCATTTGGATTTTGTAAAATTTCATCAATTGCATTTCTATATGTTTTTGCAACAGCTGAAACATAATATAAACTTTTTGTACGTCCTTCAACTTTGAAAGAATCAACACCAGCGTCAATCATCTCTTTCAAATGTTCAACAAGACACAAATCCTTCGGACTCAAAATATGAGAACCACGATTATCTTGATTGATTTCATAATATTGCCCAGGGCGAGTTTCTTCAACAAGCTTGTAACTCCAACGACAAGGTTGAGAACAATTTCCGTGGTTAGCTTTTCTTTCGCCATTCGTAAAGTAATCACTCAACAAACATCTTCCAGAAAAAGATACACATTGTGAACCGTGAATAAAACATTCAATTTCCATATCAGGAACTTGTTTTTTTATTTCAGCAATCTCTGGAATTGACAGTTCTCGAGCAAGAACAACACGAGTTGCACCCATATCTTGCCAGAATTTTACACATTCATAATTCAAAATATTAGTTTGTGTACTTATATGAATATCAACATCTGGTAAATATTTCTTTACCAATCTCAAAATTCCAAAATCACTTACAAGAACAGCATCTGGATTAGCATCTTTGATTATATCCATACTTTCTTCTAAGTGTTTAATATCCTCATTAAAAGCAAAGATATTAAGTGTTAAATAAGCTTTAGCACCTAACTTATGAGCCAAATCAATTGCTCTTTTAAGATTTTCAAGAGTAATAATTTCGCCTTTTCTCATTGCTCTAAGACTGAAATCTACAACTCCAAGATAAACTGCATCTGCACCATATCTTACAGCATATTCTAATTTTTCCAAATTGCCAGCTGGCATCAATAATTCAACATTTCGCATAAGTCAATAATAAGCTAAACGAAATTAATAATCAACCAAATAGGTGATGTCTATTTTTGATAAATATGGAGAATAGAATATATAAAACATTAGGTTATTTTTTGGAGAATAAAACATGCGAACTATTTCTAACGCAACTAGCACAATTAAAGAAATTTGGTCTTATCAACACCCTGTAATGCACACTTGGTTTCTATTCAGTGCTGCATCTTTAGGTTGCATGTTTACTCTATTATTTTTCGTATTATAAATTTTGATAGGCAATATATAATTACAAATACCCCACAAACAAGGAACAAGAACTATTTTTAAGGTTCTTGTTTTTAGTTTATTGATGAACTGGCTTAAAATATTTTTTCAACTTTACAAGCATTATCATACACAATAAACATGCGGCTGACACCAATCCCCACCAAAAACCTTTCAACATAAAGCCTACGTGAAAAGCTAAGAAACAACCCAATGGGATTGATACGCACCAATATGCTATAAAATTCGCAAATAAAACAACATTTGTTTGTTTAATTCCCTTACAAACCCCAGCAAGAGATATTTGTAAACCATCAAACACTTGGAATATAGATAAAATGTACATTATTGGAACTGCAATTTTCACTAAAGAAGCGTCTGAAGTGAAAATTCTAACCAAATGAGGCGCAAATGAAGTAAAGACAATTGCACTACAAATCATAAATGATACAGAAAGCACTGTTCCATAGAATGAGTACTTTTTCAAATCTTCATAATTATCTGACCCATTTGCAAAGCCAACTTTTACAGCAATAGCATTAGAAATTGCAAACGGAACCATGAATGAAATCGTTGTTAAAGTACATACCAAATTTTGAGCAGCGGCATACAATCCAGATACTCTACCCATCAAAATGGCAATACTGTTAAATGCAACAAACTCAACTAATACAGCTAGAGATATTGGCATGCCGATTTTTAACATGCTCTGATAATATTCCTTTTCCTTATAATTTCTAAAGGTCATATTTATAAAGCAATAAATCAACAAAGCAAAGCCCATAAAATAACGAACCAACAAACTTGCAATCGCCAAACCTATTACCCCTAAAGAAGGAATAGGTCCAACACCAAATACAAATGTTAAATTCAAAACAACATTTAAAAATACACAGAAAAAAGTCACAACATTCGGAAATACGACAATTTCATAGGCTTGTAAAAATTCTTTCAAGCACGCATGCAAATATGCCCCGAACGTACTAAACGCCGTAATCAACATATAGTCTTGAACTGGTGCAATTAATTTTTGTTCAAACCCCATTTTAGGAATTAGCGGAACAACCGCAACAATTGCAAGCGAAGTTATCAATGCCAACAACATTGAAAATCTAATAGATGGATAAAAATATTTCTTAATAGATTTGTTTTGTCCACGATAATTGGACAATAAAGGAGAAATACTTGAAATAAGTCCAATCCCAAATGTAAAAATACAATTCACAATAGCAGTAGCAATACTAATCGCTGCAAAAGCATCCGTTGAATATCGTCCTGCAATCACAACATCCCCAACACCAATCAATATGAAGCCTAAATTACCCATAATAATTGGGGCTGCTATCGTCATCAATTCCTTAATATAATATTTTATCCCTTTTTCACACATAATTTAATATTACCATGAACAAAATAAAGTTTAAAATTTGTTATATCTAACTAGAATTTTGTTCAAATATACGTTATAATTAATACCGTTACAGATATTAGGAGTTTTCGAGGTGAAAAGATTTTTATTATCATTTGTACTAATTTTGTGTTTAGTTTTTGGAATAAATAATCATGCAATAGCAAAAGATAACATTGAAGCAATTGAAACAATCAGCCAAATTGGTTCTCTTGCCAATAGTGGAAACTACATGCAAGCTTTGGACAAATGTAATCAAGCCCTAAAAAAATATCCAAAAGAACCAGATTTGTACTACTGGAAAGCATCTATCCAAAGTTCAATTAACCAAAAACACGAAGCCTTAGAAAACTTTAACAAAGCGATTGCTCTTGATTCAAAAGAAGCAACATATTACGTCGTTAGAGGAATTTGCAAGATGGATTTGAACGACTATACTGGTGCAGAAGCAGATTTCAATAAAGCAATAGAACTTAATCCAAACGATGCAACAGCATTCACAATGAGAGGATGTGCAAAACTTGCACAAGGAAATATTGATGGTGCAAATAAGGATTTAACAAAAGCAAACGAGCTTTTCGACGTACAAGAAGGAATTAAATCAAAATAATTATCTGACATTCAAGAATTTATGCACTTGAGGGATTAACCTAACATTCGGATAAATTGAGGAGAATTTATCCAAGATTGAATTGCAAAAATCAGAACTTACACTCATTTTATCACCAATCATTTTCGGTTGTAGAACTAACTCTATCCCAAAATCTTTACCCATATTGGCACAAGTTTCAATTTCTTCATTAGTTATATTTTTATCAAACACAATTTTTGCAAAAGTCTGAACTCCATCAACTTTTTCAAAGAATTTCCTATGCAAATCAAAAGTATTTTTTCCTGTGGATGTCGGTAATTTTATATCCGCAGAAATTATATCAATATAATCTTTTATAATTGGCAACTTATCGAACAAAGTTGCATTTGTTTCTAAATAAATCTTAGTTTTACCTTGCACTAATGGCAAAAAATCTTTTAAAAATTCCGCAGAAATTAAAGGTTCTCCACCCGTTAACGAAATAGAATGAAATGTGCTTAAATCGTACTCTGAGACAATTTTTGAATATAATTCTTGAGGAGAAAAACAAGTACCTTGTTGAAATTCGGTATCACAATAATCACAGTGCAAATTACATCCGCAAAACCTTATAAACAATTGTTTGTAACCTACAACGGGTCCTTCTCCTTGAATAGAGGAAAATATTTCATTAATTTTAGCTTCCATATCCAAAATTCTTTCTCACATCATCTTTTGACAAATTCTTAAGTCGTTCATACAACTTAATTTCATCTTCTGACAAATCATGAGAAAATTCAATACTTACACAAATAATTAAATCACCAACCTTGCCATTTTTTTTAATACCTTGGTTTGCAATCCTAAATTTTTGTCCTGAGCAAGTGTTTTTAGGAAGTTTCAACTTTATTTTACCATCAAAGGTAGGAATAGATATTTCTTCCCCTAAAGCAGCCTCGAATGGAGAAATTGGAACAGTATAAAAAATATTCAACTTATCAAAATGTACTTGAGTTTTTGTTTCAATTTTTATATTGATATACAAATCACCACAAGCACCACCATTTTTACCCATTGCACCTTCACCTTTCAAGCGAAGTTTTGCACCATCTTTTATTCCTTTCGGAATAGTTACTGTAATTTTTTTTGTCTTTACAATTTCTCCTTTACCATCACAATTTGAACATTTTCCACCATTTACAAACTTATGTCCCCAACACTTTGGACAAGTTTGAGTGGTGCGAACATTAATAATCCTTTTACTCCCAGTAATCACCTCATCTGGAGTAATAGAAATATCAGTTGTAATATTTTCACCTTTCCTAGGTTTCTTATTATCACGATTGCGTTTGTTTCGCTTTAATTGTGCAAACCAAAATTTAATAGCTTTTGAAAGTGTTTTTTTATTGGATGTTTTAGATTGAGAAGGGGAAGTTTTTTGTTTTATTTCAGAACTTTCAAACTGAGAATGATAAGAAGTATTTTTTGATTGACCTTCTTTATAAATCTCTTCTGCTTTTTGAGAAGAAGTTGATGTTTTTTCTGATTTAAAAAATCCTTTCAAGGTATTATATTTAGAACGTTCCGCATCATTTGAAAGAACTTCATAAGCCTCAGTTATATTTTTAAAAATACTTATAGCATCCTCATCTTTATTGATATCTGGGTGATATTTTCTTGCGAGTTTACGATATGCAGATTTAATTTCTGCATTTGTAGAATCAACCGAAACTCCGAGGATTTCATAATAATTTTTTGTACTATTAAACACCATACTTTTTATCTAATGATAAAAATAAAAATTTCAACATCTGCACTTAGGTAAATTTTTCACGCATAAAAAAAGAGCAAAGATTAAAAAATCTTCGCTCTTTTTTAACTTTTATCTTGAAACAACTTACTTAGAAATAGTTTCAAAGATTACATTAAATGCTTCTGGATCTTTAACTGCTAAGTCAGCAAGCATTTTTCTGTTTACAACAATATTAGCTTTTTTGCAAGCGTTTACGAATCTAGAATAGCTCATACCACGTTGTCTTACAGCAGCATTGATTCTAACAATCCATAATCTTCTCATATTACGTTTTGTAGTACGTCTATCTCTGTAAGCGTATTTAAGAGCTTTCATAACAGCAATATTAGCAACTTTGAAGATTCTGCTTCTAGCACCAATAAAGCCTTTAGCAAGTTTTAATATTTTTTTGTGTCTTTTAACACCTGCATTACCACGTTTAATTCTCATTTTCTATGCTCCTATCTTGAATACTTCTTGTATGGTAACTCTTTAGATACCAATGCTACATGTGACTCAGAAACGCCAACCATCTTGAAAATTCTGCGTTTTCTAGATGCTGACTTGTGTTGGAGCAAGTGGCCTATACCTGCTTGTCTTTTCATAATTTTACCAGATGCTGTTACTTTGTAACGCTTTGCAGCTGCTCTGTGTGTTTTTAATTTTGGCATTTTCTTCTCCTTTTTCTTAAAGTAGTAACTAAAAAATTACAGGCATACCAAAGCCTATAACTTTCGGCTAAGAGTATTGTATTATGAATTTTCTATATTTGCAAGTCAAAATGTAAAATTTGTAACGAAAACAATGCAATTTCGAGAAAACTTGTGGAGTACTTATGTAAAAAATCGGGATGACAGGATTTTGCGTGGCTGTTGATGAAGAATGAGTCTTACAGCCACACATCGGGAAAGCTACAATTCTTAATATCCAATTAATTAGAATTGTGATTTCGTGAGAACCTGCGGAGCTACAAGTTTGAAAAATTCGGGATGACAGGATTTTGCGTGGCTGTTGATGAAGAATGAGTCTTACAGCCACACATCGGGAAAGCTACAATTCTTAATATCCAATTAATTAGAATTGTGATTTCGTGAGAACCTGCGGAGCTACAAGTTTGAAAAATTCGGGATGACAGGATTTGAACCTGCGGCCCCTTCGTCCCGAACGAAGTGCACTACCAAGCTGTGCCACATCCCGAAACATTCAAATACACCATAATTATATTCCAAAAACAAAACTATGAACCAATTTCATCCCAAAGTTTATTCAAAGATTGAATTTCCGCCCTTGATTGAACATCCTCCACAATTTGACCAATCACAGCTTTATTTACATTTGTCAGCTTATATGAAAATTCTTCACTTTCATCCCCTCCAGCTTTATGTGAAAGTTCATGGAGAGCCGTTTCTAAAGCCTCACTAAAACTTGCTTTATCCAAATATTCAGAATCAATCCAAAACCCTTTTGAAACTTCATTGTCAATAATAGCTTCAGCTAAAACATTATTATACAAACCTTTTTCTTTTTCGCTCCTATTATTAAATAAGAAAATTTTTGTATTCAATTCTGATTCAGTAAAATGCTTATCTTTCAATGACTTTTTAAAAACATTTATTGCTTCTTTCAAAATTAAAATTTTCTTTTTCTGATTTTCAGAAGGAGAAACGACTGCATGGGATCGAGCATTCCCAACAAACTGTCTAATTGTAGGCATTCCATAATACGAAAAATCAGCCTTACAAACTCTTATGCCTTTAGATATTAAATCCGTTACAACTTCTTGAGAAGCAGGGGAATATGCAACATAATTCTTTGGAAATTTGATATGAATTGCACTATCATAATTCATAGCTAAAACTGCATTAAAAAATGTATTCATTGGTCCTTGTTTTGTTAAATCCCAATATTTATCCATAGCTCTTAAAAATTTTACAGCCTCTGATTTCGGAAGCATACATTTTCTTACCATTTTACCATTTTGATTATCATAAGATGATCTTGTAAACCAGCGAGCAATATTTTCTAGATTATTCTCAGACAAAGAAATTCTATCCCTTGAGAGATTCAAATATCTAGTCTCAGGTTTTTCTTTCAAAAATATTACAGCAGAAGGGAAGCCATCATAATCATCGTTATATTCAAACCTTTGTCCAGCAATATATATTGCTCCTTTTTCACCTTCTGGCAAAAGTTTAATTCCAAGCAAATCATTTTCAAAATCTGGAGATTTAAAATGCTCATTCCCAGAATGGTAAAAACGATTTATACTTTTCCTAAAAGTTTCAAGTAATGACTTATCACTTGTTTCAAATTCTACATAATTTCCATGAATAGGAGTTATTTCATCCAAATCATATGCCAAAACTCGTTTCCCGAGCAATGAATCTTCTTGGAATTTATAATTTAATTGCCAATTATCAGAAGCAAATTTTACGTTGTCAGTTCCTGAATCTTTTAAAAGCTTTAGTGCAGACATTTTCAAACCTTCGCCATAATTCCCAGCAGCACTAGCATCATCACGCTTTGTTGATTCACCTAAATATATCGCCTTATCTGGGGTATAGGTACCATCTCCGCTAATTTTCACTCTGACTTTACCATTTTGAAGAGGTTCAAACTTAAATTTCACCCCATCCAAAGTCTGTCCATGTCCATCGTAGAAATTTTGCAAAATATCTCGAGCAATTTTATCATTCGTCCATTTTACTGATTCAGAATAAGATTCTGTTATACTCGTTTTGCAATTATGAACAGGAGTAAAACTTTTCCTTTCTGCTTGAACAACTTTTATTTGCGAAGTCCAAGGAAGATTAAAATCAAACGATCCATCACTACCAATCTCAGGAATACTAAGTTCTTTTATAAAGGAGCGATTATTTGTTTTCACATCTTTGGGCAAATCAAAAGCATCTGGATATACCTTTGGCTTTTCTAAACCCGTTACAGGAGGAGAAGAAACATCATAGCCCAAATTCCCTTCCGCAATTTTTTGACTAAATTTTTCATAAATTTTTTCTCTAAGATCTTTAGGAGTTAGAGAATTCTCTATAAAATTTGAAAATTTATTTTTCGCATTTTCTAGCTCTTCACTTAATTTTAAATTTTTATATTTTTCTGACTTTATTTTTCCATGTCGTAAACCCATTCCAACAAAAACAGCGAACAAAACAGACCCTGCAACTTGGGTTCTAGTAAAACTTGTAGGGATTTTAGAATTTATCGTATCGACAAACCCCTTATTCTCATTGTCTTTTTCTGAGCGAAAACCTAAAAAAGATTGGTTATAATTATATCTAATTGGCGAAATTTTCATCCCTTAAATATACCCTTTATTTTCCCTTATAGATATATTAAAAACAAACATAAAACTTTTTGCTAACTAAAAACTAATTTGCCTTTTTAACTTTTTTAATTTTCAAAAAGAATAATAAAGGTAATATTGCAATACAAAGTAATGCTAATAGTGCAAACACATCATAAAAAGAAGCCAACCTAGCTTGTTGCAAAAGTTGTTTATACAAAAGTCCATTTGCTTTTCTTACTGCAACAACATGAGGATAATGAATTAAAAATTTGTTAGTAAAAACTAGCAATTTATATCTAAACATCGCATTATGATAACCTAAATCTCCAACAAGATAATTTTGATGAACCTGAGAAACTCTTGCAATAAATGTTGCAGACAACGCCGTAGATACAGCCGTTACCAAATTTTTGAACAATGCATGAAGTGCAGCAGCATCAGCATTTTTAGAAGCGGGCATTGTTTGAAAAGACAACGCCGTAATTGGTACAAATGCAACTGGAACCCCAATACATAATAAAATATTTGGTAAAACAACACTTTCCATAGAAGAAGTTGTATTCATAGCGGTCAGCATTAGTATTGAAATAGCCATAATCAAAAATCCAATAACGGTTAACAATCTTGGCTCAATATATTTTGAAATAGCACCAACTATAAGCAATCCCGCAAAACAAATTATTGCTCTTGGAAACATTGTTAATCCAGACATTGAAGGACTATATCCTAAAAGACTTTGTACAAACATTGGGACAAGTAACAGTGTAGAATAAAGCATAACATTGATTAAAGCACTTATTGTTGTCCCGAACAAAAAATTTCTATCTTTAAATACCCTAATATCAATTACTGGATTATCATATTCTAATTCCCAAACATAAAAGAAAATAAATGAGAATATACAAATTCCAGTCAAATAACAAATCCACGGAGTATCAAACCAATTGTACTGTTGACCTCTATCCAAAACGATTTGCATACAAGCCATCGCAATAACAATTGAAATATATCCAACAATATCAAATTTCTTTTTCTTCACACTTTTTGGAGGTTTATCATCTGGAACAAACAATTTTAATAATAAAAATGACAACATACACAAAGGGATATTTATGATAAATACCCACTGCCAAGACCAATTATCAGTCAAATATCCACCCATAAAAGGTCCCGCTAAAGGTGAAAACATTGCCGCTACACCAAAAAGGCTCATTGCAATTCCTCGTTGTTCTTTTGGAAAAACTTCCAACAAAATAGCTTGACACAATGGCAAAATACATCCACTTCCAACCCCCTGAACTACACGAGCACCAATCAGAGCTTGAAGATTTGGAGCAATAATACAAAGCAAACATCCTAAAGCAAATATCCACAAGCTATAATAAAACAAAAGTTTTTTACCAATAAGTTGAACCAAATACCCAGTAACAGGAAGCATTAACCCTGCAGAAATGATATAACAAGTAATTACAGTATTCGCTTCATATTGTGTTGCACCATAAAACCCCGCAATATTTGGTTGACAAACATTGGTTGCAGATGAAGCCGCAAGTGATAAAAATGACGGCAACAATACTGACATTGCAACAATATACGGATTTACTGGGGTATTATTATTTGATTTAGCCATGAATTTCTCTTACTTTTGTTATCATGATAACAAAAACAATTTGTAATTCAAATAATATATTCAAAATATTAATTAGTCTTAAAATTTAATTTCATTCTTCCAAGTTTGCAAAAAATAAATAGACAAGACAAAATAAGTAGCCCACATTAAAACAGTTGCAAAGCAATTTGAACCGTGCAAATAAGCATTTATCCACATAATTGTAGATAACCCATTCACCACAAACCATATATGCCATTGTTCAATACATCTTTTTACTGTCAACAACAAACCAACTATTGAAAACACCGATGTTACAGCATCAATCATTGGACTTTGATCATTAACATATTTCAAAACTAAATACAATATAAATGACAAAACAAGAGATACTAAAAAGTAAACAACCCTTTCTTTTGTAGATAATTTAGTTTTAACGATTTCTTGACTATCATCTTTCAAATGCTGTTTCCACTTAAAAATACCAAAAATTTGCATGGGAAAATAATAAAACAAATACAAACATAAATTCCCAAATAAATTATTTTTATAAGACAAAAATGCGTAACATAATGTTCCGCATAAACCAAATAGGTAACAAGAAATCTTCCCTTTTCCTGCCAAAATAGTATAAGTAATCCCACAAATCGCAGAAATTAACGCAATTTTGCTATCTTTCATGTACAAGGACAACAGGATTATTACAACAATACCCGCAGGAAAAACGACTCTTTCGTATTTACCCCAGCCACAAAATTCTTTTCTTATAAATTCAACGACATTCATTAGAGGTATTTTACAATAAAATTATAAATATTGAAATATTTTAAGATTTCTAAAATTTATTTTACTTTTACCTTTGTGTGCGTTCTACTAGAGGAAGGGAAAGATTTAAAAATGCACATACAAAATATAAGTCAACAGAACTTTACTACCAGATTATTAAAAAATAAAACAGTATTAAAAACATTGGAAAAAATTTCTGATCACGGAACATCTTTCAGTGCAGGAACATCTTTGGCTCTATCTCTTGTAATGCGTCCAATTGCAATCTTTTCCACCCCAAAAGTAGAAAAAGAAAATAAACAATATGCAGCAACAAATTCAATCTGCTCTGGACTTATAAAATTCGGAATAGTCGAAGCCGTAGCTCTTCCAATAGAGAAAGCTGTAAAAAATATAGACAAATATTCTGAAAAATTTCTTGATAAAAAAACAATAGAAAATTTAACAAAAAATACTGGAACATTAACAGATTCCAGAAGTTACAAACTTATGACACAAATAATCAAACTTAGCACTGGATTTTTCACAGCTATACCAAAATCAATGCTAACACTTGCTCTTATCCCAGTGTTAATGGGTTCTATATTCAAAACAAAAGTTCAAAACCCAAAAGAAGAAAAAAAAATACAACAGACCACTCCGTTTACTGCTTCCAATAAAGAGATAAAAGAAAAACTGCATTTTACAGGTAATGTTGATATAATTCCCAAAATGTTATCTAAAATTATAGATAATAAACATTTCCAAAATTTTGCAAAGAAATACGAAACCAAAGACAAAGATATTGCAAAACACATAACAGCAGCGACGGATATTCTTTTGACAACCTCTTTTGCCGTTCAAACAAACAATAGCAAAAAAATAAAAGAAAATCGTAAAAAAGCTCTAATTTATAATAATGTAATTTCAACGGCAATTACACTAGGAGGAGGCTATTGGCTAGACAAAATGATAGCCAAGGGTTCAACAAATTTCATAGAAAAATTCAAACACATCAACGCAAAAGACCCAAAACTCAACAAATATATTGAGGGAATAAACATTCTCCGTCCAGCACTAATCTTTGCAGGGATTTACTATTGCGTATTACCAATCTTTTCAACATACTTGGCTGAAAAAGTTGATAAATTTCTTGAAAAACAAAAGAAGTCATAAATGTAAACACCACAACTAACCTCTCTTTAACAAAGAGGAATTTATTTACTTCGTCATACTGAAAAACATCTCGACCAGTACGCTCTGAAGCTAAACATTTTTAATAAGCAATTTAACAAGTTCTTTAAACTTAGCTTTAACTTTTTCAGCAGTTTCAATAACTTCTTTGTGGTCAAGTTTTTTAGAAGAAACACCACTAGCGTAATTTGTAATGCAACTAATTCCTAAAACCTTCATTCCACAATAATTCGCAACAATTGCTTCTGGAACAGTTGACATGCCAGCAGCATCTGCCCCCATAAATCTAGCCATACGAATTTCTGCGGGTGTTTCATAGCTTGGACCAGAAGAAGCGATATAAACACCGTGTTTCAAATCTATCTTCAGCAATCTACCAGCAGCATCTGCCATTTTTACCAAATTTTTATTATAAACTTCTGACATATCAGGGAATCTTGTGCCAAAGGTTTCATCATTAGGACCAACAAGAGGATTTGCTCCCATGAAATTTATATGGTCAGTAATAACCATTAAATCTCCTGGGCGAAAGCTTTTATTCACTGCTCCAGCAGCGTTTGTCAAAATAACAGTTTCAACGCCAAGAGCTTTCATAACTTTTATAGGATAAGTAATATCCTGCATAGAATGTCCTTCGTAAAAGTGACTTCTACCTTGCATCATAACAACTTTTCTATCACCAATAGTCGCAAAAACTAAATTACCTTTATGCCCTGATACTGTAGATTTTGCAAAATTAGGGATTTTTGAATAGGGGATAGAGATTTCACAATACTCATCAGCCAAATCTCCAAGACCAGAACCTAATACAATACCTATTTCAGGTTTAAATTCATCTGTATAAGTTTCAATATAATCTAAAGTATCTTTTATCATATAAACCCCACTTTCAAAAAAAATACGCAAGAATCCCACAGGAATTTGCGTATTTTTTGAGTTCTAAAATTATCCTACCAATCTGTTGTCATCAGCTTCAGATGCTTTAACCATCAAAGCGTGTTCAACAGGATTTTCTTTTGTATAAGTAGTTTCGTGTGTTTCTTCAAAACCGAAATCTTCACGAGCTTTTCTTGCTTGATTTTCATCAACAATTTTCTTAGCAAGTTCAGCGATTTCATAAACTAATTTGTATCTATTATCTGTATTTTCGTTTAAATCCCACGCTACTTTAATTATTTGCTCCATTCAATAGTCCTCACTTTTCTATCTATAAAACTATAATATAATATAAATGATTTTTTTACAAGTAGCTTGAAAATTTATTCATAAGTGTCTTTTTGTTATCCCTAGCGACTAAATTCAACAGGCAATTTTATAAACTTTCGTAACAATCACCCATTATTTGGGCAAATATAAACCTTTACAGGATTTGTAACAATGGAAACTCAAACAAGGAAAAGACATGAACAATACAATTACCCCAACTTACAGCAATTCACTGCTCGTTACAGACAAACTTTCAAATGATTTAACTGAAAAGAAAAATAAAATAACTAGAAGACAGGGACTTATTGGCAAAGGTTTTGATAGTGCAAAATCAGCAATTGGAGTAGGTAGAAATAGCAAAAAAGCGACTCAAATGATTCAAGACTATAAAGCTGGGAAAGTTGATTATAATACTGTAAACAAATACCTTGATGATTTCCAATACACCCAAAGAGATGCAACTGAATTAGTCCTCGATAGTGCAACTGGTTTGGGAGCTTTTGGAGCTTATGCAATGGCTAAAAAAGGTGCGAAATTTGCGTCTCCATTTTTAACAGGTGTAAAGCTTAAATTTGATGTGGCAAAAGTTGCAGGTCCTATTGGAACAGCCGCAGCCATTCTCACTGGAATATCTATCAAACCAACCCTAAGATTTATTGATAGAATTTATTTGAGCAAAAATGAAAAGAAAGATAATAAAACATTCTGGAAAGATAATTTAACAGGTGCAATTGATGGAGCATTAGCACCAGTTGCAGTTTTGAAAGGTGCGATTTTAGGAATTCCTCTTGTGATGGGTGAAAACGCACTTCAACGTTATATGTTTGTAAAAACAGATGACAAAAAATCAACAAAAGATTTCTTAGAAAAACAAAAAGATAATTTAGCAGTTAAAGCAGTTGCAACAGGAGCTGTTGCATACAAAGCAAGAAAATTACACACATCATTAGGAAATTGGGATAAAGCAATTGAAAATGCATTGAAAAATGTTAAAGATTTAAAACCATTTGAAAAAGTTTCTATTGATTCAGATTTTAATATGTTGCAATCTAAAGCTCAACTTCTACTTAATGACCCTAAATTTGTAATGGATATATTTAGTAGCGGAAAATCTATTGAAGAAAAAATGCAACTTATTGAAGCAAAAAATATTTTCTTGCCAAAATTTATCCAAACAATTCCTGAAAACATTCTTGGAATGCTAGGGAAAGAAGAAATTAATTTTGGAGGCTTTAAACTTAATACAAAAGAAATTTCAACAATTATTACCAGATTTAAAAGCGACTGTCCTCAATCAAGAACAATCAAAGAAGCTCAAGATTTCATTTCAAAAACATACGGTGACAAATACACAATCATCAATGACAAAGCTCTTGGAGTTGGTACAGTTGCAGAAACATTCCTCGCTAAAGACAACACCACAGGAAAAGAAGTTGTTATCAAGTTATTGAAAAAAGGAATGTCCTCTGAAAAAATTGAAAACGACAGAAAAGCATTTATCGATTTAGTAAAACAAAATTCAACAGATGATAAAGAAAAAACAGATTTCACAGTGAGAAAAATAAATTCATTATTTGATGCTTGGTCAAAAGAAGTTGACCTTTCAAAAGAAATGGAAGCTACTCAAATTCTAGGTAAAAACGCAAGAAATTATCACGCAGTTAAACCTATTGAAGTAAAAGATAACATCTATGTAATGGAAAAAGCCCCAGGAATTCAATTCAATGAATTTATTGACCAAATGTTGAAAGAAAATAAAACAATTTCTTCAAGAGAAGCTATGAACTTGATGAGAAATTATTTCCAAGTATTTTTTGAACAGTTGCTTTCTGTTCCTCCTAAAGGACAAAAAGTTATGCACGCAGACCCTCACCCTGGAAATATTTTCATCAACCTTGCAGATAAAGAAAAACCTTTCACATTTATCGATACAGGGAACGTGTTGAGATATACCCCAGAAGAAGCAATTGACAATGCTTTAAATCACTTAGATTACTTTATCGGGAATTCAAAAGGAATTGCAAAATCTCTATTGAGAGAAGCAAATCTTCCAGAAGGAATGACAGAAAAACAAGCACTAGAACTTGTAACAAAAGGATTAAATGAAAAAGTTTATAACGGACATACAAATCTTGTTACTGGCGGAAACTTCTTTAAAGATGTAAATGATGTTGCATTAAAAATTATGTCTGACAACGGAATTATTGCAAACCAAAACAATACAAACTTGTTGAAAGCTGAAACAACATATTTTATGAACTTAACTTGTTTAAAAGACATTCAAAAAATCATGGATAAAAATAGCGACATTTCTGCTATTAGTGAAGAAGATGCAAAAAAACAAATGGAACTAATCTTGAAAGAAATTGGAGAATCAATCAAAAATTCTGCAATCAATAATAAGAGATATACAACTAAAAAACTCAAAGATAGAATGGATTTCATCAGCGAAAACAAAGAGCAATTTTACTCAACAATTCTTTCATTTGCAGAAAGAATTAAACCATAAAAATTTTTCAAAACGCTGAATTTATGATATTATTTAGCTATGAGTATTATTGCAGACGATAATGATTTTGAAAAGCCAAAAATTGAGAAAAAAAATCCTGTTGTAAAACCAGAAGCAGTGGATTGCGACAAGAATTTTGAAAATTGCATCCGTCCGAAATCGTTTGACACATACATTGGTCAAAGTGCATTGAAAGACACTTTAAAAATCACAATCAAAGCCGCACAAAAAAGAGAAAAGCCATTAGACCACTTGCTTTTTTATGGACCTCCAGGGTTAGGGAAAACCACTCTTGCTGGGGTTATTGCCCAAGAAATGGGAGTTGAAATAAAAATCACTTCTGCCCCTGCACTTGAACGACCTAGAGATATTATTGGAATTTTAATGTCACTTCAAGGGGGAGAAATTTTATTTATTGACGAAATTCATAGACTTAATAAAGTCGCTGAAGAAATTTTGTACCCTGCAATGGAAGATTTTTATCTAGATATGACAACTGGCAAGAGTCAAACCGTCAAAACGCTTCGAGTTCCTTTGCCAAAATTCACCCTTATTGGAGCAACAACAAAAGCGGGAGAACTATCTGGTCCATTAAGAGATAGATTTGGGATTATCCATAGACTTGAATTTTACACAGATGAAGAACTTGCACAAGTTATTAAAAGAACGGCTGGAATTTTAGAAATTGAAATTGACGAAAAAGGAGCATTAGCAATTGCAAGACGCTCAAGAGGCACTCCAAGAATTGCCAATAGATTAGTAAAAAGAGTAAGTGACTATGCCTTGGTTAAACACGATGGAAAAATCACAGAAGATATTGCAAATAAATCACTTGATATATTAAAAATTGACGAATTTGGGCTTGATACAACAGATAGATGCTTGTTGAAACTAATTATAGAAAAATACGAAGGTGGACCAGTGGGCATTGAAACAATTGCCGCAGCCATTGGGGAAGACGTACGAACGCTAGAAGACGTATGCGAACCATTTTTACTTCAAGCAGGCTTACTTCAACGAACACCAAGAGGCAGAAAAGTTTCGCCGGCTGGGTATAGGCATTTAGGGTATAAAGCAGGGAAATTCGATACCAACCAACAAACTTTATTTTAAATTTTAGTTATAGTGTTCTTTGCAATACACATAGATCTTCATGCCTCTTCTAGGGAGAGGGAATTAATTGTGCCACTCTGAAAGGGAGAAAGCCTAACTTTACTTGTTCAAGTTTACCCCTCATCCTAACCTTCCCCCCAATGGGAAGGAATTAATTATTCCTTTCCGAGAGGTCAGCAGTATCAACATTTTTCCCTCTCCTTGAGGAGAGGGGTAGGGTGAGGTGGTGAACCAAACGCAAAATTTAATTGTGTGAAACTGCGTGACGTATGGCTGATTAATATCTGGCTTCCTCTCCTTGGGGAGAGGATTGAGGTGAGGGGTTAATCCGAACGAGCACAACATGAGATACTTCGCATCGCTCAGTATGACAAATACAACAGGGGGTTCGGGGGCAAAGCCCCTGAGGACTCGAGCCATTTAATCATTCGTGTTTTTCTTTTTCGGTTCTGCTTTTTCTTTTTTCATCGAAATAAAAAGAAAAAGTGAACATTAGTTTATCTGTCGGCTTAGCAAAGCCGACCTACCTATTTCTAATATACATTTCTTTATTTAATCAAACCCTCTCCCCTTCCCCCTCTTCCATTGGAGAGGGGAATTGCCGTGCTTGCTAAGGTTAACCCCTCACCCTACCACCAAACCTCTCACAAAACAATTCACTGGATTATTTTGCACGGCAGAGTCCTTGGAGAGGGGAATTGCTATACTTGTTTAGATTAACCCCTCACCCTGTCCCTCTCCCCAAGGAGAGGGAATTAATTGTGTCACTCTGAAAGGGAGAAAGTCTAACTTTACTTGTTCAAGTTAACCCCTCATCCTAACCTTCCCCCCAAGGGGAAGGAAAATTACATTCTTGTTAGAGATACTTCGCTCCACACAGTATGACAAAATTTGACAAACCAAATCTCCTCTCCGAGGGAGAGGTTGGGAGAGGGGGCGATTTTTTCGTTAAATTTTAATTCCTTGTTCTCCCCATATATGTGGGAGGCCCGAAATCTTTGATTTCGAGGAGGGGCTTTAATTTTTTCAAGAATAAATTATATTTCTAAATATTACTGTTTGCCAGTAATTTCTCTATACATATTCATATATTCTTTTGAGCTACGTTTCCAAGAAAAATCAGCTTCCATTGCAGATTTTCGCATTGCATTGAATACATATTTGTCACCATAAACATACAATGCACATTTAATCGCATTCAACATATCCCAGCCATTATAACTCCAGAACTTGAAACCATTAGAATTATCAAGAGGATAACCTGTAACAGTATCTTCCAACCCTCCAGTAGCTCTAACGATTGGCAAACTACCATAACGCATTGCAATCAATTGACTCAATCCACAAGGTTCAAATTTTGATGGCATTAAGAAGAAATCACTACCTGCATAAATTAAATTTGCAAGTTTTGCATCATAACCAACAAACGTTCTGATATTTGGAGTATTATTTGATAACCAGATGAAAAGATTTTCATAACTATTATCACCACTACCCATAAATATAAAATCTGCATCTAATTTCTGCAATTCATATTGCATATCTCTGATTAAATCAATACCTTTTTGATCAACCAATCTTGAAATTAAAGCAATCAAAGGTCTATCTGGATTGTATTTTATACCAAAGAATTTACAAACAGCTTTTTTATTTTCTTCTTTTTTATCCAAGGATTTAACATCATAATTTTTAGCCAAAGCCTTATCTTTTTTAGGGTTAAATACGGTATAATCAATACCATTCAAAATTCCACGAAGCTTATATTGAACACCTCGCAATGTATAATCCATATTCTCTCCATATTCTGGAGTTAAAATTTCTTTTGCATAAGTAGGAGAAACAGCCACAACTCTATCTGCATATTGAATTGCACCTTTCATCCAATTTACACGGTCATAATGTTCACAACCCCATTGATTATAAACAATATCTTTTCTCATATTTGCAAAATCCAAAACATCTTGGAACCAAATTCCCTGATATGCAAGATTATGGATTTCAAAAACGCATTTTGTATCCTTCCAAAATTCATCAAACTTGTAATTTGAATGTAGATATAATGGAAGCATAGCAGTATGCCAATCATTTGCGTGGATTACATCCGCTCTAAAATTCAAAGCCTTTGCATACTCCATAACCGCAAGAGAAAAAGAAATATATCTTTCATGTTCATATCTTGGATCTAAATATTTTGGATAAACTTCCTTAAAACAAGAAAAATACCAATCATTTTTAATAAAAAATACATTTATTTTTGTATCTGGAAGTTTTGCCATATAAAGATTAAATTTATGTGGCTGATTGCCAAAAGTTAACCACATTTCAGAGTTTTCAAGTTCTTTGATTTTATATTTATCTTTATCTATACAACCGTGAAGAGGAATAAAAATAGCAATCTCAGCATCTTTTTCAAGTTCTTTTGGCAAACTTCCTACAACATCAGCTAACCCACCTGCTTTTGAAAATGGTGCAACTTCCGCAGACGCAAATAAAATCTTCATTTTTCCTCTCTTTCCGAACATAAGTTTTATCCCTTTTGCTTAAGAGAAAAAGTCCTCGGGATTTACAAACCCATCATCAGAAGAATTATCTTCTTCTGGCGAAGTTTTTGTGTCTATCTTTATATTTTCCTTTTCTGATAAGCTCTCTTCTTGTAATTTAGGGGTTGCATTTTCTGGTTTAAATTTCTGAACAACCTCTGTATTTTGATTTTCCACCATAAGTTTTTCAATGTCAATATTTAGATTAATATTCAATCCATATTTTTGAACAATTAATACAGCTTGATTCATACAAATTTGAGCTTTTTCAGGTTCTTTAGATGCCATTAAAACTTTATACATATTTACTTTATCAAGCATTGTTAAGTATTCACTAATTGGAGTTTTTTCCATAAAGATAGTTGAATTATTCAAAACTCCATATGCAATATCAAATTTTCCCTGAGCAATATCCAAAATACTCATAACATACCAACCAATATGTTCAATAGAATTCATACCGTGTTCTTTTGCATCCATAATTACACGATATACAATAGCGGATGCTTTTTTGAATGAATTTAACCTTGCATAAGAATACCCAACAAGCAAATCCGCAAACAATTCCAACTTATACAATCCCATATCTTTTGCAATAAGTTTTGTCTTATAAACTTCTTTCGCAAACTCTATCGGCTTATTTCTAAAATAAGCATAAGCTTTTATTATGTGATAAATAGAAGCGGTATATACATTCTCTTCTGGAGGTTTTGGAGGAAGTTGAACATTTTCCCCCTTCAATAAATTTTGCAATTGAATAAACAAAGAAAATTCTTGCGGAATAAAATCAAATAATTTACCAGAAATATCCAAGAATTCACTCACATCTTCTTTCATTGAAACAACATCTGAAATTGCGATACAAGCAATACATTCAACAAGCATTTCCTTGAATTCTTCAATCGTCAGCATTGAGAATTGAATATTGTTAATTTTTCCTAAATCCAAGGCATTTAATACATTATAACCAATATCTAAACAATCATCATATGCTCCAATATTAAACAAAATTTTAATATGCACCATAGAAAGAATTAAAAAGTGCAAACTAAAATTCTCTGCCGTTGGGTCAAGAGAAACTCCATCCATCACAGATAAAACTTTATGGGTAAGATTTAAGGCATACAAATATTGACCGTTATAAAATGCACCTTGAATCATTTTTGTCCCAAGTTCAATAAAACTGGTAATATTATTATTATCTTTCAAACTCGTTAAAGTTTTTTCAGCAATTTCTCGGGTTTCATTTGGCTCATATTCAAACATATTATTTGAAATATTTTCATAGATAGATTTTTTATATTGAGAAAGCTCCTCTTGTGACCAGTTTGAAGCGTATTTATCAAGACACTTAATAATTTCGCCAGAACAATTTAAATAAGAAGAAAAATCACCCATAGAAAGATTTATATTGGCTAAACTTTCCCATTCATAAATAACTTGTTCATTCAAATCCATCATTTCATAAAGGGTCGCTCTAACAGGACTTGCCATACCTTCAACAAATGCAATTTCTAACAATTCTTTTGCAATATTTTTCAATTCTTCTGGCTTTAAAATATCCAGCAGATTTTCTCTCAAGATAGCGTAATTAGAGAAATACATGCAATTATTATAAGCGAATACATACCCCATGCCTGCCAATTTATCAACAATTACTTTCCAATTTGCAAACCCAAAAGATTCTAAAGTCTTTTCATCAACTCTTGTACCCAATAGCACCGCCATTGTCAAAAACTTAATTGCTCGAGTATCATCTTTCAACAAATTCAAACGGCGTTTCATCAATTGGCTCAAACTTGATGGAATCATAATAGTTTTTGGATTAACCATAACAATTGAATATTGAGTCAAAGAATAAACTCCAGATTCTAATAAATATTGGATAGCAAAATCTAAAAACAACGTGCTTCCGCAAGCATATTTTGCAATACGCTGGAAATAGAAATCATTTAAAACATTTTTATAAAATTCTTTATTTGATGCAATAATTCCTTCAAAAGGAGATGGCTTCAATGTAATTTCGGTATAATAAGGTCTTGATAACAAGAAATGATTTTCCTTGTGCAGTGCATAATCCTTGTCATACGTAATTAAATAACTTACACTAAAATCTTCAAAATGGTCAAAAAGTTGACTTAACGCTAACATTGAACTTGAATCCACTTTTTCAAAATTTTCAATATAAATTAAGGAATTTGGGATTGCCTCCATTAGACGAGCAAAAACTTGAAAATATTCATCTCGAGTTTCTTCAAAATTTCTCATTTCTCTCTGATTACAAGTAATCAAATCCTTTACCAAACCAGATGAATCAATATTGTTAAACATTGAAAAATCATTTGTATCAAACAACTTTTGAGAAACGGCATATTCAAAAATTGTAGAAATCAATTCTTTAAAAAATGAATACGGAGCATATTTCATCCCATCATGACAAGTAACAGGAATAATATCATTGTAAATACCTGTTTCTTCAACAGCAGATAATAAACGCAGAGTATAAGGCTGGTACATATTAGAACCTTTTATTGCCAAAATTCCACGTGGAACTTCTTGAAGAACATCAACTACGTTATCTAAAACACGAATATTTTCTGTCATATAAAAAGCACAGTTAACTTCATCAAAATTTATCAATTCTCCACTGTACAATTCATCTTCAGAAACATTATTTTCATCATCTAAAGTTTGCTTTGTAATTTTTTCTTGATCAACTAATGCGGACTGTACAAATTTTGGAACCTCAATTTCTTCATCGGTTGAAAGTTCTACAGATTCTTGGACAAACTCATTTATTTTTATAAAATCGGAAAGATTAATTTCATAGAACTGTTTCATTTTTCCATTAACTAACACTGCATTTAAAGTTTCCAATTTATATTTATCGTTGTAATATTCATAAAAATCTTCATCGGTCATCAATTGAAAATAACCCAGAGCTTTAGTTTCAATATTATCTGAAATTTGAACCATATCCGCTTGAAAACCAGTTGCGACATCATAAGGATTATCTTCAACATTCCGTTTTAAGATAGTCAAATTACACTTCAACCCAATACCCTTTTTACGTAGAAGTTTAACATTCAGACGAGTAAACATATTCGCAAGTTCAATTGAAGACATTATAGCTGAATTTGCAGAAGCTGAAAGGGTATAAACATTGTTAAACCTAATAATATAGGTATTATCTTTAACGATTTGCCGACGAACACCCAAAGAAGACATATAATTCAAAATCATATTGTCAAGATTGGCTTTAAACTTTGTCAAAAGTTGATTTGAACCGAGCTTTGCTTTAACAATATCCAAATTTGGGAATTCAATTTTTAAAACAGCAAAATCTTCTGTATTAGATTCCCCTTGAATTGCACTTTTTTCAGTAGAATATCCGCATTTTACACACTTTGAATGCTTGGTCAAATTTATTTTCCCACATTTTGAACATTTGACAACCAAAATTTCCCCGCATTTTCGGCAGGTATTTTTGGTATTAACCGTACGGCAAACAGGACAAACAATTTTCAAGACCTTTTTGCAATTCGGACAAACCATTGCACTTTTATCAATTTCAGCACCGCATTTTGGACATTCCATACCGAAATTATACCATAGCACACAAGTTTTAAACTAATTCAAACAGATGATATTATATGGTAAATTTTGAATATAACCGATATATTCACTAGAAGAGTCGCTTGCTAGGATTGATTGAGATACTTTGCGTTACTCAGTTTGACGAAAATTGAGAAACACTTCCTCCTCTCCGAGGGACACTAGCTGAACCGACGAAACGAAGTTGAGTCGAGTGAAACTGCGTGCCGTATGGCTGAGGCTGGGAGAGGGGTCGATTTTTTAATTAATTTTTAATCACTTGTCCTCCCCATATATTGTGGGAGGACCGAAATCTTTGATTTCGAGGAGGGGCTTTGATTTTTCCCATAAGGAGAAAAGTTCATTCTCGTTTGAGATACTTCGCTTTGCCCTGTATGACAAATACAACAGGGGGTTCGGGGGCAAAGCCCCTGAGGACTCGAGCCATTTAATCATTCGTGTTTTTCTTTTTCGGTTCTGCTTTTTCTTTTTTCATCGAAATAAAAAAGAAAAAGTGAACATTAGTTTATCTGTCGGCTTAGCAAAGCCGACCTAACTGTTTCTAATATACATTTCTTTATTTAATCAAACCCTCTCCCCTACCCCCTCTCCCAAAGGAGAGGGGAATTGCTGTATTTGCGTTGATTTACCCCTCATCCTAACCTTCCCCCCCCCGAGGGGAAGGAACACTACATTCTTGCTTGAGATACTTCCTCCTCTCCGAGGGAGAGGCTGGGAGAGGGGTTGTTTTTTTTATTTAATTTTTAATTCCTTGTCCTCCCCATATATTGTGGGAGGACCGAAATCTTTGATTTCGAGGAGGGGCTTTGATTTTTCCCATAAGGAGAAAAGTTCATTCTCGTTTGAGATACTTCGCTTCGCTCAGTATGACGAATTTGATAAATCAATTCTCCTCTCCGAGGGGAAGGAACATGAAAAATTTTCACTTAAAAAGCAGCCTTTAAAAATAAAGACTGCTTTTATTATTTATTAGTTAAAAACTAAAATTAGTGGCAACATCCACTGCAAGCACCACAAGCAGAAACTAAAGCTTTTTCAGCTTCTTCCATACGAACTTTAATACGTCCGTCAACTGCGATGCCTTCACCTGTTTTTTCAGAAATCAACAATGGGTTAATATCTAACTCATCGATGAAGCTGAAATCGTGAACTAATTGAGATAATCTCAATAAAGTTTCTTGGATTTGATCCATTTGTGCAGGAGTTGTGCCTCTAGCACCTTCTAACAATTTGTATGCTTTTACTGATTTAATCATTTCAGCAGCATCTACGTCTGTTAATGGTGCAATTCTGAATGTTACATCTTTCATAACTTCGATGAATACACCACCTAAACCGAACATCATCATTGGTCCGTATTGAGGGTCTGTTGCGATACCGCAAACCATTTCTCTGTTACCTTTAACCATTTCTTGGATGATAACACCTTCCAAACCGTCAATTAAACCTTTTTCTGTTAATTTTGCAATTAAATCTTGATATTCAGCTCTTAATTGATCTTCTGATTGAATGTTAACTCTTACACCACCAACATCTGTTTTGTGAGATGTAGTTTTTGAAGTCATCTTCATTACAACTGGGTAACCGATTGAATTTGCAATTTCAACTGCTTCATCTTCAGTTGTAGCAAATCCAGATTTACATACTCTGATACCATAAGCATCTAATACATCGATTGATTCACGAGTTGTTAATTGAGCTCTACCTTCAGAAATTGATTTTCTGATAATTTGTTTAGCTTTTTCGTGGTCAACATCAAATACAGGGATTTTACCTTCTGGTCTTTCCATCCACAATCTTTGTTGATTCAATCTGTTCAAACCATCAGCAGCTTCTTCAGCATACATAAAGAATGGCATATTAACATCCATATTTGAAAGTTTTGTGAAGAATTCGCTCTTAGTCATGAATACACCAATAATTGGTTTTTCTGGGTGTTGAGCTTTGATTTCCATTAAAGCTTGAGCAACATCGATATCTTTCAATCCTAAGAATGGTAAGTAAATAGTGATAATCATATCAACGTTAGGATCTGCAATAACTGTTTCCAATGTTTGCTTGTAGTGTTCGATTGGAGCTGATGCAATCATATCGATTGGGTTTTTAACGGATGCAGCAGATGGTAAGAAACTTCTTAATTTTTCTTTTGTTTCATCTGTAATTTTAGCCATTTGCATACCGTATTCACTGATAGCATCTGTTGCCATAATACCAGGACCACCTGAGTTAGTAATAATTGCTACTCTATCGCCTTGAGGAATTGGGCAGTTAGCAAAAACTTTTGCTGTTGCAAACAAGTTTTTCAAAGAATATTCTCTGATAACACCAGATTGTTTTAATAATGCGTTTGCAGCTTTATCAGCACCAGCCAATGAACCAGTGTGAGAAGAAGCAGCAGAAGCACCAGCAGCTGATCTACCAGCTTTTAATGCTAATACAGGTTTCTTTCTAGAAATTCTAGAAGCTAATTTTCTGAAGTTAGCTGGGTTTTGAATTGATTCCATGTAAAGAAGAATTTGTTCAACGTCTTCATCATTTTCCCAATATTCAAGAGCTGTTTCAGCGTTAACATCAGCTTGGTTACCAATTGAAATAAATTGAGCAAAACCTAAGTTTAAGTCTTTCAAAATATTCAAAATACCGCCACCTAAAGCACCTGATTGAGAAACGAAACCAATGTTTCCTCTTTCTGGAAGAGATTCTGCGAAACATCCGTCCATTCTAACGTCAGGGTGAGTATTAACAACACCTAAGCAGTTAGGACCAACACATCTCATACCATAAGAGTGGATTTTTTCTACTAATTCTTTTTCTAATTCTGCACCAGCAGCACCTGTTTCTTTGAAACCAGCTGTAATGATACAAATACCTTTAATACCTTTTTCGTTACATTGATCAATTGTTGATAATACAAATTTAGCATTAACAACGATGATAGCTAAATCAACTTCGCCAGGAACTTCTAAAACAGAAGTATAAGCTTGTAAGCCTTCAATAACTCCACCTTTTGGGTTTACAGGATAAATTTTTCCGTTAAATTTGTATTCCTGCAATCTTTTCATAATATCAGAACCGATTGTGTGTTCTTTGGTAGAAGCACCAATAACCGCAATGGATTTTGGCTTCATAATTTTGTCTAAAATACTCATTTTTCGTCCTTTCTTTTTCCGTGAGTTTTATTATCTTAGATTGTCTTTTCAAAATTTTTCTTTGGCATTGAAGAAAGCTTTCTAAAATTCTTCATTGCATCACCAACTGCTTCATTCAAAATAGAAAATTTTTGTAAAAAATCTCTAACTAAAACAGTATATTTTTCATTTGGGGAGTTTGGATTTTGAGAAACGATAGATAAAAATTTATTATCTTGTACGTTCTTAATTCCCAAATCATAAGGTTTTTTAGAAATATCAACATCCTTCAAAATTTTATCAAGTTGTTGTCTAATTTTAGGAGCAACGTTATCAGAAATTTTTATAGCTCCAGTGAAAGATTGTTGATTAAAATTATTTGAGATAGTTTGTACTTGCATAATACTTTCCTCTTTTTACGAATACCCGTTTACAATCCACTCTCTCACTCTCAACTTAGCACCAAGACTTTCAGCAATTTCTCTACATTTTTCAACATCAAGTCTTCTACCTTTATAACCGTCAACAATAGAAGCTACGGTTTCAATTCCAGCATCAGCGGAACATTTGATAAACTTTTTCACTTCTTCATAAGCATTTTCAAACTTAGGTTGAGATAATTCATCATATTCTTCTGAATTTGAAGCATTCAAACTAACAGAAAATTCGTCCACTAAACCAACCAATTCTGGAACAACATTTTTCTTATAAATAAAGTTTGCATGCCCATTTGTATTCACTCTAATTTTAATCTTAGGATAAGTTTCTTTTATATACTTAGCAACTTGCCTAAGAACTTCGAATTTGAGCATAGGTTCACCATACCCACAAAAAATAACTTCTGAAGACAAATTAAACTTTTTCAACTGTTCAATAACATCTTCCGAAGTAAAATCTTCACTATCAAGCCATAACTCTTGACCGCAAACATCGTCTTTGTCTTGTCGTAGGCAAAAGATACATTCGTTAGTACAACGATTAGTCAAATTTATGTATATTTTTTTATCAAGTTCGTAAACTAAAATATTAGACATGTCCTATCCTTCAACATCAATATTATCGTACGCACAAAGTTATTTTACAAGTAGATAAATATTAAATCTTTCTTAATGTTTCAATATTTAAGACACTTTTTCAAATAAAAGGTTACGATATGTAACAAATATATATTTTTTATATCAAATTAAGCAATTTATTATTACAAAAATTGTTTATTATAATGTAACGAGGTACAATTAAAATCATGGTTGAGAAGACTGAACAAAACTTAGAATTAATTAAAGACGCTATCGAGACGAGAGAAAATGAAGTTTCTGAAAAACATCAGGCGACTCGACAAACAAATCCTATCCAACGGAAGTTGCTGGACTTTAGCCTGTCTAACAAAACCCGCAAATTTTCAGTGAAGGACTTGTTCACACGATAGGCACGAGTAGCACGGTTTTATGAGGACCGAGACGCACGTTTTTAGTGCGGGTTGTGAAAGACCGAAAATAATTATACTTCGTTACCCTCCTATGGAGGGTAATTTTTTTGCGTAGAAGAAGGAATAACAACTTGAAACAAGAAGTTCATTCTGAAGGAACATGTAAGTGTTTTTGAATAAAAACAGACAAATTTACCTAAAGAATCTCTTTGTGAATATTTAATTATATCAAACCCTCACCCCTGCCCCCAAACCTCTCACAAAACAATTCACTGGATTGTTTTGCTCGGCAGAGTCCTTGAGCTTGATTTGTTCAGATTAACCCCTCTCCCTAACCCTCTCCCAAGGAGAGGGAATTAATTATTCCTCGCTAAGAATGGGAAAGTCTAACTGTGTTTGCTCAGATTAACCCCTCATCCTAACCTTCCCCCCGAGGGGAAGGAATTTATTGTTCCCTTCCGAAGGACATTACTGAACCGACGAAACAAAGTTGAGTCGAGTGAAACTGCGTGCCGTATGGCTGAGGATTGAGGTGAGGGGTCAAATATTCTTCTCCCTCGCACCTTGAGGGAGAAAGGTGGGGTGAGGGGTATTGCTGTGCCTCTCCAGATTCACCCCTCATCCTAAACTTTCCCCCGAGGGGAAGGGAAACAACATTCTTGTTAGAGATACTTCGCTTCGCTCAGTATGACAGAATTTGATAGACCTTTCCTCCTCTCCTAGGGAGAGGCTGGGAGAGGGGTTGATTTTTCAATTATTTTTTTTAATCCCTTGTCCTCCCCATATGTTGTGGGAGGACCGAAATCTTTGATTTCGAGGAGGGGCTTTGATTTTTTCAATAAGGAGAGAATTTCAACTACATTCTCTAAGGGGATAATAAATATTTGACCAGATGTGGTTCTTTTTGTAAAATTGAATTGCAATGTACGAAATTAAAAAACAAATTTATTTAGATTTCACAAAAAATCAAAAGTCTGCACTATGTAACTATCTCCGAGCATTAGTCAAAAAATCTCCAGATTGGTCAGTAGAAGAAATTTGGGAAAGTTTTGTTGCCGATGAAAAATATTATTTAGAATTAAACTGTTCACGATTTGAATTTTTGGCAGAGGTTATAGATGAACAATGGTTTGAATCGGATTCAATCAAGTATTTAAAAGAATGCAAAAAATATTATGACTACAAAGAAAAACAACGTCCTATAATAGAAGCCAACAAAGAATTTGAAAAGAAAAAACGTAAATTTCTGCAAGAAGTTAAGATGTCAAAAGAAGCTCCAACAAAAAAACAGCTTTATTATTATGATAGGCTATGCAAAAAGTACGGGATTGAGAAAAAAGAACTTGAGTCAAAACTTGAGGCTCGAAATATAATTGATAAAATTATTACAGAACACAGCACTGGTTATAAAATCGATATAGATACAACGGGGAATAAAGAATGCTAATACCTGATATTGTAAAAATCCTGACAGATTCTGGGATTGAACCAAACGAAGCAAATGTTGAAGTAAAGTTACTAATTGAACATTTTGCAGGATATAGTTTGGTTGATATTTTGATGGGTAAAAAATTAGATGAAAAAAAACTTAAAATCGTAGAAGAAAAAGCAAAACTTAGAGCAAAAACTCATCAACCAATCCAACATATCATTGGTTTTGCAGATTTTATGGGAGAAAAATTTGTAGTAAATTCTGACGTTTTAATCCCGAGAGATGAAACTGAAATTTTGGTTAGAAAAGCTATTGAATTAATTAAAAATAACAATTACAAAATAGCCCTTGATATGTGTACAGGTTCTGGATGTATTGCGTGCATGATTGCAAAACTAACAGATTGTCAGGTTATGGGCGTGGATATTTCAACAGAAGCTATTCACACTGCATTCAAAAACATGGAAAGATTTGAGCTTTTTAATAAAGCGATGTTTAGAAAATCAGATTTATTCGATAAAATTCGAGAGGATGAAAAATTTGATTTGATTGTTTCTAATCCTCCATACATCCCTCCAATGATGAAAAAATCTATTCAAAAAGAGGTATCTTTTGACCCCGAAATAGCTTTATATACAACAGATGACAAAGGGCTAGAATTTTATCAAAAAATAATTGAAAAAGCTCCCGAATTTTTAAATCCAAATGGCCATATTTTATTTGAACTTGGAATTGGGCAAAGTCGAGATGTTGCAGAAATTTTAAAGACTAATGGATTTAAAGAAATTCAAGTTATTAAAGATTTAGCAGGAATAGACAGGGTTATTTTTGCACACATTTAATGTGTTACAATTTGTAAAAATAATTAACAAATCCATCGATTACACTAAAGATTAATCACTATTTAGCCGACAACAATATAGTATTATCAATTGTAATAAGGCAAAAATAGTGAAAGTCAATTCAAAAAAAACAGGGTTAAATATTGATTATTCTCAAAATACAACTGGGATAACACTTAGTGACATCCCAGAGGATAAACTTGCCCTATATTCACAAAAAACAATTGAAAATGCTTGCCGTTTAAAAGCTAAATATGGGAACAAATATTCAGATGAATATTACCTTAATTACTCTTCCAGAGATTCTTATATAAGAATGGTAGAAAATTTTAGCGAATCTAAAAGAACAAATGCTGCAATGTGTGCAGTCCAAGACCCTAACTGGCAAGGTTATTCTTATGAAGAAATTATTCAGATGGAAAACAATGGGGTAAAAATACCTCAAGAAGTTTTGTTATGGGCTCACGCACAACAAGAATCTGATATTGTATCTTATGAAGTTATTGAATCCGAAGCCTTGAATGATGATAACACTTCAACTGGTGAAATTTCAAATAGTTCAGATATCAATGCCCTATTAAAAAACGCACAAATATATACCGTAAAATCTACATCTGCTCAAAAAACAGCAGAAGAAGATGCTGAAAGATACTCTGAATTATCAACTCAAGCGAAAAAAATTCAATCTGAAAACAAAAATACTTACAAAGATGAATTAGAAAAGATTTCAAAACTTACAAAAGAATGGAAACAATTAGACACAAAAAATAAAAATGGAACACTAAATTCTTCTGAAAAAAATAGATATAATGAACTTTCAAAAACAATAAATTCTGAAAACAATAACAATAATAAAAAAGAAGTAGCTTTTAATGAAAAAGAACTAGATGAGCTTCTTTCATCAATGAGTGGATTATCTGAAAAAACAACAGAAAATACAAAAATTGCAGATGAAACAATTCAAGCAAGTGAAGCTCTTTCAAATAAAATCAAAACATACAACACTCAACAGCAAAAATACACTGTTCAAGGTGTAATTAGTAGCGGACCGTTGGATAGTCCAATATCTGAAACAAACTCTTTTTCTATTGAATCAGTTTCAATGGAAGCTGGGAAAAATTTAGAAAACCAAAGCAATGAAACAGATGCAATACTAACAGAAGATTCAAATCTTGAAGTCAAAGAATTTGCTAAAGAGTATTCAAGAAAGGCAAAAGAAGCTGTAAAAAGTTCAAACAATTCCACTTCAAAATCCAATAACGAAACAGATACAACAACCTCTGAAACAGAAACAAAAACCGAAGAACCTGAACAAGAGAAAACAAAAACTTTCACTGTAAATCCAGCAGTAGGAGTTACACCGTCAATAACTGCAACAGCAACAACCATTCGTTCTATGAATGATTTATCTACAAACAAAAATAACGTTGAGGAAATTCATAATTCTCTAGTTCAATCTCAAGAAAAAGCAACAAAAAATGCTAAAAACGTTAAAAAAGAAGAAAAGAAAGCAGAAAAAGAACATACAACTAACGAGAAAAAGATTGAAGCAAAAGAAAATGAACTTGAAGCAATAAAACAACAACAAGCAGACAATGTAAAATCAACTTCTGAACAAGTTGTTGAAGAGCCAAAAGCTGATACTCCAGATGAAGAAAAGAATCCTCCTCAAACACCAGTTGTTGACAACAAAGAAGGAGAACAAGAAGCTATTGTAAATGAAATAGTTACAGTATTAAACGCAGATGAGAAATTAAAGGGAACAGCAAATTCTCAAAATATGAAACTTAAACAGTCTGTATCTTCAAACGATAAAACAACAGAAACGTTAGAAAAACAAAATAAAGCTCTGGATAAACGAAATAGTAATGCAAAAACAGTTGCGACAAACACAACCCTTACTGGAACAATGACAGTAACAGCAGGAGCTTTGAGTATTGGAGTTGGAACCCCAATGATGGCTAGCTTAAACCCTGTAACAGCAGCTTGGGGTGCAAAACTTGTACAAGAGGGCATCAAAGAAACAGTTGCAGGAACAGGAGCAATTGTCACTGGAGAAATTTCACTTGGCGTAAGTGGCGATGTTGACGAAAACATAAAAGATTTTAACTCTACGGTAAAATCAGCTAAATTGACGAATAAAACTCAATCAAAACAAATTAAAGAAACAACAAACACCCTAAGAGAAATAGGACAGTTAGAAGTTTCTGAAAACATGCAAACTGCAACAGCAGAAGGAGCTACAACAACTAAAAAACCTGAAAAAACTACAACTTCAAAAACAGTGAAAGTTCCAGAAAAAGAAGAACCTGTTGTTGACCAAACAAAAGAAATAACTCCTTTACAAGAAGTTGAAGATACAAATAATACTGAACAAACAACTAAACCAAATTCTCAAACTTCACCTTCAAAAGTTGCAGCATCACAAATTGCAGAAAAACCATTAACAGATAATGAAAAGATTGAAATAATTAAAGAGGAATATTCTGACAAAGAAATTAACGCTCGAATTTCTGATAATGAAGAAAATGATGATTCAAATATCATTGCAGCTGCATCAAGCAATGCAAGTGCAAATATTGTTAAAACAACCAACACAGACGATAAATTAACTAGAAAACTATCTAGATTTAATAATGATAGTATTATTGAATCACGTAAGAAAGTGAAGAAAGTTCAAGCAGTATCTGCCGCTTCTGGTAAAAAAGCATAGCTGAAAGAAACCCTTCTTCCTTTCATTGAGGACTCTAGCTGAATCGACAGCATTTTCCCTCTCCTTGAGGACACTAGCTGAACCGACGAAACGGAGTTGAGTCGAGTGAAACTGCGTGCCGTATGGCTGAGGTTAGGAGAGGGGTCTTTGTCATACACATAGTTCATCATTCCTCTCCGAGGGAGAGGTTAGGAGAGGGGTCAAATATTCTTCTCCCTCGCCCCTTGAGGGAGAGGGGTGGGGTGAGGGGGGTGATTTTTTATTTAATGTTAATTCCTTGTCCTCCCCATATGTTGCGGGAGGACAGAAATCTTTGATTTCGAGGAGGGGCATTGCCTTACTTACTCAGATTAACCCCTCATCCTAACCTTCCCCCCAAGGGGAAGGAACACTACATTCTTGTTTGAGATACTTCGCTCCGCTCAGTATGACAAATACAACAGGGGGTTCGGGGGCAAAGCCCCTGATGACTCGAGCCATTTAATCATTCGTGTTTTTCTTTTCATAACTATTCTCCCTCTCCCTTTTTAAAGGGAGAGGGGTGGGGTGAGGGTTTTAATTCTTTTTTTTCATCAAAATAAAAAAAGAAAAAGTGAACAAATAGGATTACAGATGTAGTTTCTAATAAACCCCTCTCCCTAACCCTCTACCCTTGGAGAGGGAATGATGTTCAACATTTCCCAAGTTGCTTTGTTTATCTGTCGGATTAGCAAAGCCGACCTACGTGTTTCTGATATACATTTCTTTATTTAATCAAACCCTCTCCCCTTCCCCCTCTTCCATTGGAGAGGGGAATTGCCGTGCTTGCTAAGGTTTAACCCCTCACCCTACCCCAAACATCTCACAAAACAATTCTCTGGATTGTTTTGCTCGGCAGAGTCCTTTGAGAGGGGAGTAATTGAAATATAAAAATTACTACTCTTCTATATCTATACCAAACCTATCAACAAGTTCAGAAATCATATAAAACGAACCACAAATTATATTTAACTTATCATCCTTAAAATCAATCTTTGTATCTGGAGTCAACTCTTTTGACTCAATTGGGCAAACCGCTTGCAATTCTTCCACAGTGCAAGAATTTTGATGTTTGAAATGATAAAAATAAACTTCATCACCCCTATCAAATAGCGACTGAACCATATGTTCATAATCCTTATTTTTCAAACAGCCAAAAATAAATCGTCTATATTTATTAGGATAATACGCATCCAAACTTTGCTTTAAGGATGCAATACCATTGGGATTATGAGCCCCATCAATGATTAAATTAAATTCTGGGATATATTGAAATCTGCATATATGTTTAACATTACGTAAGCCTTCATCAATTTCATCTTTCGAAATTTCTGGAAAAATAGTTTCAATACAAGCAAGTGCAAGAGATAAATTTTCTTGTTGATATAAGCCTTTCAATGCAAGTCCATCTGTTGGAGCAAACGGAGCAACCATCAATAAAAGAGAGCCCAACTTATCAGTCACGTCACGATAAACTTCTCTACCTTCAAAAACTATGCAAGGGCAATTTGGTTTTATAATTCCTGCTTTTTCATATGCAATTTTATCAATAGTATTTCCCAAACGTTCCATATGGTCATAATCCACGTGAGTTATTATTGAACACAAATTTCTTTTAATAACATTTGTTGCATCATATCTACCACCCAGACCTGTTTCCAATACTACAACATCAACATCTTTATCCGCAAAATATTTAAACATTACCGCAGTTAAAAGTTCAAACTCAGTCAAATCTATATTATTTTCATCAGCTAAATCTGAAATCTCAAAAACATATTTTGCAAACTCATCTTCAGGTATTTTATTCCCGCAAATCTGAATTCTTTCTGTATATTTAAAAATATGTGGAGAAGAATAAAGCCCCACTTTCTGTCCCGCAGATTTTAAAATTGAAGCTATAATTGCACAAACAGAGCCTTTCCCATTAGTTCCAGCAACATGAACACAATTCAATTTATCTTGCGGATTACCTAACAAATCTAAAATTTTAGAAATTCTATCCAACCCAAGTGATATATGAAACTTCCCAACAGAAGTTAATAATTTTACAGCATCATCATATGTTTTTATCATTTTATTTTACTTTCTTTAAAATTTATACAAATATATTAT
>ERZ1031719.59-NODE-59-length-61568-cov-28.509258_pt1 | contig 61568 bp, 48 predicted proteins | sample MGYA00516702_ERZ1031719 | MGnify/ENA primary metagenome ERZ1031719 (study PRJEB33719, sample SAMN04261227) | wastewater metagenome | biome: rural village; feature: human; material: feces | host: Homo sapiens | place: El Salvador | collected 2013-01-07 ...
CCATTGATAGCATAAAATATAGTTATTATGAAGCGGTTGACTCTCATATGACAATTGAAATGGCGGCTGAAAATGTATGCGAAATGAAAAAGTGCTCCAATTCTTTGTATATATGATATTTTTTGTTTAGTTTTGCAGAAAAATAAGATAGAACAATGAGATTACATATACAAAATATCAATAAAATCAAGGAAGCAGATATTGCCTTGAATGGCTTGACTGTAATCGTGGGCTTGGAGATAGAAACGCATGGAAAAGGACTATAGTATTTTCTTTCAACTGATAAGGTTGGGACTGGGGATTTCGGATGAGGCTGTGGTGATTCCTATGGCGGCCTGGAAGGGACTGTATAAGGAGGCTGAAAGGCAGTCGATGCTGGGAGTGGTTTTCGAGGGCGTCAACAGAAATGTGAACCTCGGTGGTACTAAACCGCCTACTGCCTTGGTGTTGAAATGGATGGGTATCTCGCAGGTTATCAAGCGAAAGAATGTGAAGTTTGATGTGGAGGCGAAAAGGCTGACACAGCTGTTTGATGAGAATGGTATCTTTACCGTGATATTGAAAGGACAGGGCAATGAGCTACTTTATCCTGTAAGGGGATGCAGAATTCCTGGTGATATCGACATCTTTGTGGATGGGGGGAAGGAATTTGTCGTGGACTGGATAGACCGACATGGACTGGCCGACAGGGCGGAGAAGGCTACATATCATCATGTGCATCTGTTGCCTGGGGCGAGTGGTATTGATATCGAAGTGCATTTCCTTCCTTCTTCGGGTCTTTTCTTTCCCTCTCATTGTCATCGGCTGCAGAGGTTCTTGCAGAGTGAGGTGAGAAACTCGGTCATGTGTGACCGGGGATTCAGAATTCCTTCGGCGATGTTTAACTTGCTGATGCAACTTGCTCATATCCATTGTCATTTCTTTAGTGGGGGTATTGGTCTGCGACAGATGAACGACTTTTACTATGTGCTGATGTCTTCTTCGAAGGATGAGAGGGTAGAGGCTATGGCGTTTATCAGGAAAATGGGGATGAGGAATACCGCGGCTGCTCTAATGTGGGTGCTGAAGGAGGTGTTCCTCATGGATGCTGAATGGATGCTGTGTTCTCCTGACGAGAGTCTTGGTAAAGTGTTGTTGGGTGAAGTGTTCAAGGGTGGTAATTTCGGGCATTATCTTTTTGATAATGAGGAGGCATTCCTCTTGAAGGCTGTGCTGCGTCGCAAGAGATTTCTGAAACTCCTGAGATTCGGAGTGTTGGAAACGATTGGTCAAATGTGGTTTGATACAATGTATATTGTGAAGAAGCTAATATAATATATAATGAGGGTTCTTTCGAAAACCCACCAGTCCTCCCTTACCCTTAAGGGAGGGTCCACCTCTCATCTCGGTCTTCTTCAATAGTCTTTACGCCCCCTTCGGTTCCCCCGTTTCCGGGGGACAGAAACCTCAGAGGAGAAGAGGAAACCGCTCCTCCTCGTCGCTCTGAACCATTTTATTCTATGGTTGGCGGACCATCAGAGGTCTACGCCAGTTTTTTGTGCGGGATGGGACCGCATGGACACACTATTCAGGATGTTTGCTGCTTGCTCGATGCAACTTCATAGGCTTGTGTATGGTGCTGCTATTGGGTTATTTCTAATTTTGATAATTAAAATATTACTATAATGTTTTGTTTAAAATCTTTGAATATTTTGGGTAGTAAGGCGGAACTCGCCTCACTGCCTGAGGGCAAATTGCTCATTAATACGATTAATGCTCATTCCTATAATACGGCTCGTAAGGACTCGCTCTTTGCTGAGGCGCTGACGAATGGTGATGTGCTGATTCCGGATGGAGTGAGCATCGTAAAGGCGTGCAAGTGGATCAAGGCAAAGAGTCAGCCGAAGGAAAGAATAGCTGGCTGGGACTTGTTTGCTTTCGAGATGGAAAAACTGGAAAGAGAAAGTGAAGAGTTAAGAGTGAAGAGTGAAGAATCCAACAGCATTACTTCCTCAAAGGATGGGCAAGAGGATTCTTCACTCTTCTCTCTTCGTTCTTCACTTAAAAAAGTGATGTTTATGGGTAGTTCGCAGAAGGTGCTTGACTTGATCGTGAAGCGTGCTGCTGAGGTGTATCCTCATCTTAAGGTGGTGACTTATTCGCCTCCGTATAAGCCTGAGTTCTCAGATGAGGACAACAAGGCTATCATTGATGCCATCAATGCTGCCAACCCTGATCTCCTCTGGATTGGTATGACAGCTCCTAAGCAGGAGAAGTGGACCTACTCTCATTGGAATGAGTTGAACATCCATTGTCATGTGGGTACCATCGGTGCTGTCTTTGACTTCTTCGCTGGTACCGTGGAGCGTGCACCTATCTGGTGGCAAGATCATGGCTTGGAATGGCTCTATCGCTTGATCAAGGAGCCTAAGCGTATGTGGCGCAGATATATTATTGGCAATGCGCTGTTCCTTTGGAACATGGTGAAAGAGTAGTAGGGTTCGAAAACCTACCCGTCCTTCCTTACCCTTAAGGAAGGCTCCACCTTTCTCACCAAGCCTCTCTTTCCTCAGGAACGAGAGGATGTAACCGCTCCTCCCCGTCGCTCTGAACCGCTACGCTTTAAGGTTGGCGGGGCATCAGAGCCCTCGCCAGAGGTGTTTTAGCGGGGATGAACCCGCAGGGAGAAGAGTTGATAATTGCAGATTCTTATCTTTTTTCTTGGTGGTTTCAATAAAAAAGCGTAATTTTGGCGGCATCAAATGATTAAATGCAAAAGTATGGAAGAGAATAGATACAAAATACCGGAAGATAAAGCTATGGTTGGTATGGCTGCAGAGCAGACGCCAGCCGTAAGAGCTTCTTTGTCTGTTCAGGAAATGAGACATTGTCTTATTGATGCAATATATTCTTCTAAGGATATCGATAAATTGCATACCTGCTTAGTAATTCTTAATAGCAAGTCTAATAATGAATATCAGAGTAAGTATCGTACTAAGACGGATGAAGAACTTGCAGCAGAATTGTCGCAGTTCCCTTCTTGGGATGAAACGGAGCATCCTGATTTGTCGAATGTTGATTATCGACAGTATAAGCACAAGAAATCTCCAAAAGCCATTAAAGCTGTATCAAAATGGCTGTAACTAGAGTAAATCAAGGTGAAATTGTAGAGGTTCCATTTGAATTGCCTGATGGAAGCATCTTGCCGCATCCTGCATTGGTTCTATCAAATGAGTATTTGCAGGATTATGAGGATGGCTTGTTTTATGCGGTATTGATCTCTACTAAAAATCATTATCCGGAATTCACAATACCTATTGAGGATTCTTGGTTAAACAAGCCTTTAAGTAAAAGCTCGTTCTTTGTTACTCATATAATTGATCAGTTCAATGTTGACGAAGTGATGAGACGTAACAATACGTATTTAAAGGCTCGTTACTTTGATTATGTTGTGGATGAGATCATCAAGAATGTAATTGGTGGTAAAGATGAATAATTGGTTGGCGGACCAAAGCGGTCTGCGCCGCAAGGGGCTGGCTGGGAGGGCTTACGTAACAGAGTTGCGATTACTTGTCGGCTGGCGCTTTGAGTTGTGCGATAATGGCAGTATTACTCTAGATACCATAGAGAGCTGGGGAAATGAACATTTACGCACTTAAGCTGATGGGGACGACAACAAATTCTATAAATATCTAGATATCTGGAAAACACAAAAAGATTAGATTTTTTATTTTAATTATATACGATAAGATGGGTAGGGCTTCTGATGAAGTTCTGACTATCTTGTTGGCTTATCTTCTTTTATAAAAAAGATACAATATAACTTTTGAAAATACTGTTAGGTGTCACTGCTTGTAATATAGCGGGGATGCTATATTCATTATATGCCTTTATATGAAGAACTTCAAGCTATTTGATTACCAAGAGGATATGAAGGAACGGATTGAAAAGGCGTTGCGCCTTCATCGGTCCGTAATGGCACAAATGCCGACAGGTACAGGAAAAACGGTTCTACTCGCTTCGGTCGTAGAATCATTTTTGAGGGAACATCCCTCAAAGACTGTTTGGATTGTTGCTCATCGTAGGGAATTGGTTTCTCAGATAAAAGACACTTTGAATAAGTTTCTTTTGAATTTCAATTTTTTCGAATCACCCCGTCCCTCTTTCCAAAGAGGGCTCCACCTCTCACTCAAGCCCTCTCTCCTCAGAAGAGAGGGATGTAACCGCTCCTACCCGTCGCTCTGAACCGCTTCGCTCTAAGGTTGGCGGGGCATCAGAGCCCTCGCCAGGTTGTGCGGGATGGGACCGCCTTGCTGGTGGGCTTGGTGATGGGCTTGGTATAAGTTCTGCTTCTGACAATTTGATAGAAAAGCCGTTGCTTTTTCATATAAACAATGAAGCCTGCCAGATTTTCTCTGGCAGGCTTTTTGTTTTTTATATCAAACTTTCTTTTATGTTAGAAATCCCACTTGGCGCCTAAGCATGGACGAACCATGAAACCGGCATTGGAACCGAAATTGTTGCTGATCTCTACCTCGCCTCCTACGCTGAGATTGTTGCAGCCGAAGTGCTGACCTACATTATACCAAAGCTGAGGCTCTGATGTGAAGACGGTGTGCTCGGGGGTGTAAGCTACTTCGCCCTTATCGTTATATTTCAAATTGCCATGCTTGTCCTTGAATGAACTGTGGTTCTCCCACCAGAAATCGGCAAAACCGCTAAAGTTCAGACCTTTTACGCCAAAGATGTCCTTGCAACCCCATACTGCTGTAAACTGCATTGGGACATTCTGGTCTGTTTTGCGAATCGTCTTATAGAGTGCCTGCAAAGTCAATGTGTTCTTGAAACTCTTGTCGTGCATAAAATACTCTACACCGAAAAGCCATGCATTGTTGATAGGATAGTTCTTGGTAATACCACCATTATACTCTACGTGGAGGCTCCAGTTCTTCATTGGGCTGTTCTGCCAGAAGTTCAATGCACGTGAAATCTCAGTATAGGTTCCACCCTGTGCCACGTTTGGACTGTTGGTGTCCATCTTGTCGTAATTGAAGTCGTGGTCTACAAAGAAATAGGTGTTACCCCATTTGTCCTGCTTGAACATTTCAAGGGTGAGAGTTACAAACTTACGGTCAGAACCGAAATCATACAAGACCTGTGCGTTGGTTTGTGCCTTTGCGAATCCGCTAACCAACAAGGCGGCAATCATCAAAAATAAACTTCTCATGTCGTCGTTTTATTCTTTGTTTTAAAAATTTATATAAATTAAAATTAATTTCTTCTTTCTTTTTCGACCGCAAAGGTATGAATATTATTTAAAACGACAAAGTATTGATGTGAAAATTTGGAATAATCGTGGAAAAACATTACTTTTGCAAGGGTTTTTCCAGTAGAATTGGAATTTAAACGTGTTTTTTATTAAAATAATCATAGACTTAAACATAGACTTTATGGGATTTTTTAAGCGTTTTTTTGGCGGCAAAAGTGAGTCGTCTGAAGATAAGAAGGAAGATCAGTCTGCCAAGAATTTCGAGGTGCTGAAATATGATGGTGTGCGGGCGATGCATCAGGGACAGATGGATTATGCCATCAAGTGTCTGACCAATGCTTTGCAGGCTAAGCAGGTAGATGAAGAGGGGGATGCTTCCAAAGAGGACCAGGAGGTTTTGGAGGTGCGTGATTATCTTTCTCTGGCTCTTATCCAGAAAGGTGAACTCGCGCAGGCTTATGATCAGCTTCGCAAACTGTCGGAGGCTCAGCCGAATAACAAGCAGATTTTTGTTCGTATGGCTGAGGTGACTTATATGATGGAGGATTATGGGGCGATGTCACATGCCTGTGAGAAGGGGATGCTCATCGACAAGGATGATGCTCACCTACTGTTCCTTTATGCCAAGGCTTGCCTGGGACAGGGTGATGTGATCAATACCATTGCCATGCTGACGAAGAGTATTCTTTTGGCTGAAAAACAGCAGGAGGGTTTGGCGCAGGCGGTACAATCCAGATTGCTGCGTGGCGAAACGCTTTTGAAGTTGGGCGATGTGAAGGGTGCTGAGGAAGATGCTGCCTGGCTTCTTGAACAGTTGGAGGAGCCTGTAGAGGAGGTGCTCCTCCTGGAGGCTCGTATTCTGCTGGCTCAAGGAAAGATGGATGATGCAATCTCCTATTATAATAAGGTAATAGACGTGAACCCATTCTCTGCCATCGCTTTCAAAGAGCGTGGTGCGATCTATCTGGCCAAGGGTGACAAGGTGAATGCGGAGAAAGATATGCAGAGTTACCTGGAAATGAATCCTCAGGAGGCTGATGCTGTGACCGGTGAATTTAAAGCCGAAGGTAAGGAACATTGCAGATAAAATACAAGTTTTGTAGATAAAAAACGTATTTTTATGATAAAAATCGGTTGAAAGTAGGGAATTTATCGAAAAATATAAGCAAAATGTAGAAAAAACTATCAATTTGTTTGGTGGTATCAGAAAAAAATACTACTTTTGCAAGCGTATAATATCAAACAATTAAAACAAGAAAGAATATGAAGTTTAATGCGTACTATTTTAGCTTTTACTTTTACTTTGCAAGCAATTGTAAAGCGGGAAGTTGCGTGTAAATTTCAACTTAGGATATAAGATTAAGAAATCTATCGAAACGGTCCCGCTCTATATGGAGCAGGACCGTTTTTCGTAAGAGTCTTCTTCTGGATGAGTCTTGAGGATATTCAAACTAATAAAAGAAAAAGAGGCAATGAAGAGAATAGCTATACAAGGTGAGTTAGGATCATTTCATGACATTACGGCGCATGAGTATTTCGAGGGCGAGCAGATAGAGTTGATTTGCTGTGCTACCTTCGAAGAGGTGTTTGAGAACATCAAGCGTGATCCTACTGTCATCGGCATCACTGCCATCGAAAATACCATTGCTGGCAGTTTGCTTCACAACTATGAGTTGCTACGACAGAGTGGTACTACTGTGGTGGGTGAGCATAGGCTGCACATCGAACATAGTATCTGTTGTCTTCCGGAGGATGATTGGAGTACGCTCCAAGAGGTTCACTCTCATCCTGTAGCTTTGATGCAGTGCGGTAAGTTTCTTGCCAACCATCCCGACTTGAAGGCGGTGGAGGCTGAGGATACTGCGGGTTCGGCTGCTTATATTGCTAAACACCATGTGAGAGGGTGGGCGGCTATCTGCTCTTCTTATGCTGCTCAGATGTATGGCATGAAGGTGCTGCAGGAAGATATCCACGATAATCCGCACAATTTTACCCGTTTTCTCGTGGTTTGCAATCCTCAGAAGGCTGCACTGCTTCGTCCGATAGAGAAAGCCAACAAGGCGAGCATCGTGTTCAGCCTCTCTCATGACAAGGGCTCTCTCTCCAAGGTGCTCACCATCTTGAGCTTCTATGATATCAACCTGACGAAGATTCAGTCATTGCCTAATATCGGACATGAATGGGAGTATCTTTTCTATGTCGATTTGACTTTCGACAATCTTACCCGATACCGTCAGAGTATTGATGCAATTACTCCTCTGGTGAAGAAAATCAAGGTGTTGGGAGAATATGAGGAGAAAGAGTGAAGATATAAGTGAAGAGTGAAGAACGAAGAGTGAAGAATTCGTATCCTCTTTCAATTTAACACTTAACATTTAACATTAAAAATTTAAAAAAATGATACAGCCAGCGAATAGAGTTACGGAAATTCAAGAATACTACTTCAGTAGAAAACTGAAGGAAGTGGCCAAGTTGAATGCCGAAGGAATGGATATTATCAGTCTTGCGATTGGTAGTCCGGATATGCCTCCTTCTAAGCAGACCATTGATAAATTGTGTGAGGTGGCACAGCGCCCTGACGCACATGGTTATCAGCCTACCGTGGGCATACCTGAGTTGCGCAAGGCAATGGCGGGTTTCTATAAGCGATGGTATAATGTGGATCTTGACTGGGCTACTGAGATTCAGCCGCTGATCGGTAGTAAAGAGGGAATCCTGCACGTTACGCTTGCCTTCTGCAATGTGGGCGATGAGGTGCTGATTCCAAACCCGGGTTATCCTACCTATACTGCCATTAATAAGATATTGGGTACCAAGATTACTTATTACGATCTGCGTGAGGATAATGGATGGCAACCGGACTTTGATGCCTTGGAGAAGATGGACTTGAGTCGCGTCAAGTTGATGTGGACCAACTATCCGAATATGCCAACGGGTGGAAATGCCCGCATGGAAACTTACGAAAGATTGGTAGAATTTGCCAAGAAGCACAATATCGTGGTGGTGAATGACAATCCTTATTCGCTTGTGCTGAATGAGCATCCGATGAGTATCATGCAGGTGCCTGGGGCAAAGGATTGCTGTATTGAGTTCAACTCTATGAGTAAGAGCCACAATATGCCAGGATGGCGTGTGGCGATGATTTCCAGCAACAAGACTTTCATCTCTTGGATTCTGAAGGTGAAGAGCAATATCGACAACGGTTCGTTCCGTGGTATTCAGTTGGCTGCTGCTGAGGCTTTCAATACGAATAGCGATGAATGGCATCATGAGTATAATATCGTGAACTATCGCCGTCGCCGTGATATCGCAGAGGAAATCATGAAGGTGATGGATTGTACTTTCGATCCGAATCAGGTGGGTATGTTCCTCTGGGGAAAGATACCGGAGAAATATGCTGATGTAGAGGATTTGACGGAGAAGGTGCTCCATGAAGCCCGTGTGTTTATCACCCCTGGTTTTATCTTCGGAAGCAACGGAAAACGCTATGTCCGTATCAGCCTGTGTGCTAAGGATGAGAAAATGAAGGAGGCGCTTGAAAGAATCAAAAGTGTGTTTGAAAAGAAATAAAAACAATTAAAATATACGACTATGGAATTAGAATTAGAACCATTGAATTTTCCTAGTGATCAGGAACGCCCTTGTGTGATTGCAGGTCCATGTTCTGCAGAGACAGAAGAGCAGGTTATGACAACAGCAAGACAGTTGGCTGCCAAGGGTTGCCATATGTTTAGAGCTGGTGTATGGAAGCCTCGCACCAAACCAGGCGGTTTTGAGGGAAATGGTGAGGCTGCTTTGCCTTGGATGAAGCAGGTGAAGGAGGAAACCGGTATGCTGACTGCTACTGAGGTGGCTACACCTGAGCATGTGGAGCTGGCTTTGAAGTATGGTATCGATATTCTATGGATCGGTGCACGTACTTCTGCCAATCCTTTTGCGATGCAGTCTCTTGCTGACAGTTTGAAAGGCGTGGATGTACCAGTATTGGTGAAAAACCCAGTAAACCCTGATTTGGAGTTGTGGATCGGTGCTCTCCAGCGTATCAATCAGGCTGGTATCAAGAAGTTGGGTGCTATCCACCGTGGTTTCTCCAGCTTTGATAAAAAGATTTATAGAAATCTTCCTATGTGGCAGATTCCTATTGAGTTGCATCGCCGTATTCCTCAGTTGCCTATCATCTGTGACCCAAGCCATATCGGTGGTCGTCGTGATTTGATTGCTCCACTTTGCCAGCAGGCAATGGACCTTGGTTTTGATGGCTTGATTGTGGAGAGTCACTGCCAGCCTGATGATGCTTGGAGTGATGCTAAGCAGCAGGTTACTCCTGATGTTCTGGATTACATCCTGAGTCTCTTGGTGGTTCGTGATGAGCATTATTCTACTGAAGGTCTGCATCAGTTGCGTGGTCAGATTGATGAGCTGGACAACCAGTTGATGGATCTCTTGGCTAAGCGTATGCGTGTTTGCCGTGAGATTGGTACTTACAAGAAGGAGCACAATATGACCATCGTGCAGACCAACCGTTACAATGAGATTCTGGACAAGCGCGGTGCACAGGCTGCCCTTTGTGGTATGAGCCCTGAGTTTGCTGCCCAGATTTTCGAGCATATCCATGAGGAAAGTGTTCGCCAGCAGTTGGAAATTTTGAATCAGAAGTAATGTTTAAGTGAAGAGTGAAGAACGAAGAGTGAAGAATTAAAATGAGAATATTAATCATGGGAGCAGGTAAGATGGGAAGTTTTTTCATCGACCTGCTCAGCTTCGATCATGAGGTGGCAGTGTATGAGAAGGATGCTAAGCGCCTTCGTTTTACCTACAACTGTTACCGTTTCACCAAGATGGAGGAAGTAGAGATGTTTCGTCCGGAGCTGGTCATCAATGCGGTGACGGTGAAATACACTTTGTCTGCTTTCGAAGAGGTGTTGCCTCATTTGTCGAAGGATTGCATCATCAGCGATATAGCTTCCGTGAAGACGGGTTTACAGGAGTTTTATGAGAAGAGCGGATTCCGCTATGTCAGTACGCACCCGATGTTTGGTCCTACGTTTGCCAATTTGAATCAACTTTCAGAGGAGAATGCGGTCATCATCAAGGAGGGCGACTACATGGGCAAGATCTTCTTTAAGGACTTGTATCAGAAGTTGGGATTGAGTCTGCATGAATATACTTTTGATGAGCACGACCAGACGGTGGCATATTCGCTGAGTATTCCTTTTGTCAGCACCTTTGCCTTTGCGGCTGTGATGAAGCATCAAGATGCACCTGGTACTACCTTTAAGCGCCACATGCAGATAGCCAAGGGTGTGTTGAATGAGGATGATTATCTCTTGCAGGAAATCCTTTTCAATCCTTATACTTCGGGACAGGTTTCTCAGATACGTGAAGAGTTGGCAGAGTTGATAGATATCATCGATCACAAGGATGCCAAACGCATGAAGCTCTTCCTGACGAAGATTCGTAACCATGTAAGGGAGGATATTGAAATCAAGGAGCATTGATGATTCGTAACTTTGCACCCGCAAACTATCTAATGAAGAGTAGTGAAGTTCAATATCAAAAAAAAGAAAAATATTATGAGTGAACAGATTGAACAACAGAATAACAAGGCTACGGATGCTCCTGTTTCTGCTGCCAATGAGTCAGCAGCTGCTTTCCAGGTTGTAAACGAGGGCTTTTCTACCCGTGAGGCAATCGAGGAGGCTAAGCGTTGTCTTCATTGTAAGGTCCCACAGTGCCGTAAAGGATGTCCGATAGAAAATGACATTCCTGATTTCGTACACGAGTTGTCGATGGGTAATATGGGAGCTGCCATGTCTATCATCAATGAAAAGAGCAACTTGCCTGCTATCTGCGGACGTGTTTGCCCTCATGAGAAGCAATGCCAGGGTCATTGTGTCTTGGGCAAGAAGGGTAAACCGGTACAGATTGGTAAGCTGGAGCAGTTTATTGCTGATTTCGATACGAAGATGAAGTTGTCTCGTGAGAAACTTCCTCAGAAGACTCGTGGTCGTGTGGCTGTCATCGGTTCGGGGCCGGCTGGTTTGACGGTTGCCGGTGATTTGGCTCGTCAGGGCTTCAATGTAACCATCTTTGAGGGTCAGGCTGAACCGGGTGGTGTCTTGATGTATGGTATTCCTGAGTATCGTCTGCCAAAGAGTGTGGTGCGCGATGAGGTGAGCAAGATTGAGGCATTGGGCGTTCAGTTTATTACCAATTGTATGGTAGGCGAGAACAATGTGACCATCGACAGTCTTTTCCGTGCTGGATATGATGCGATCTTTATGGGAACTGGTACGAGTGTGCCTCAAAATATGGATTCTACTCCTGGAAGCAAGTTGCATGGTGTCAGTCAGAGTACTTACTTCCTCCATAATGTGAATGCTTACAATGAGGGTGCCCTGACACGAGATATGGTGCCTTTGCGTGATGGCGAGAAGGTGGGTGTAATCGGTGGTGGTAATGTGGCCATGGATGCTGCCCGTACGGCTATTCGTCTGGGTGCTGATGTGACAGTGCTTTATCGTAAGACTCAGGAGGAGATGCCTGCCATTCAGAGCGAATATGAGGAGGCTGTGAAAGAAGGTGTGAAGTTTGAGTGGAAAACTACTGTTGAGGCTTTCCTGAAAGGTAAGAACGGACGCTTGGGCAGTTGTGTGCTGAACACGCCTGATGGGGAGAAGGTAGAGAAATTTGATAGAATCTATCTGGCTATCGGCTCTCGTCCTGCAAACCGTATCGTTTCTACTACAGCTGGTATTGAAGTGGATGAGAAGGGCTATGTCAAGGTCGTAGATCGTCCGTTTGGTATGACTACCCGTCGTGGTGTCTTTGCTGGCGGTGATGTGGTGCATCGTCCTCAGACTGTGGTCTTGGCCATGAAGGCTGCCAAGGAAGTGGCTCAGGGTATTGCTCAGTATGTGGATGCCATCAAGTTGCTTGAGGAGGCTAAACGTATTGAGAAAAGTGGTACTACTGAGGCTGAGAATGAATAAGGAATTCTCTATCGTATCGTGATTGATAGAATCGTATATAAGAGCAAGGCGTTTTGGCGACCTTGCTCTTTTTTTTAGTTTGTGTTTTCTCCCTTAATTCTCCTTAAACTTTTTAAACTTCTGTGTTTATGTTTGGTCGTTTTCAAGTAATTATGTACTTTTGTGATAACTAAAAGTTATGATTATGAAGAGATTGATTATAGGGTTCTTGGTGACATTCATGATGTTCGTGGAGGTGATGGCACAGAAGACGTGTGTCGTTGCCAATGCGGAGGATCATGTGCCTATCAAGGAGGCTCTTATCCATACCAACAATAACCATTGGGCGCGTACGGATTATCGGGGATACTGGTCTATGAAATATCAGTTTGATAGTGCCACGGTTTCTAAGTCGGGCTTCTTGAAGACGACGGTTTATCTGAAGGAATTGCCTGATACGGTTTTCTTGATTCCTGAGAGTACGCAGTTGGGAACTGTGGAAGTCTGGGGTAAAGACCAGCAGCATGTCAAGGATATGGAAGACCAGGTGCAGCAGGCTGCAAGTATGATAGGTTCTGGAACAACTGGTATCGGTATTGACTTGGGTAATATGTTGGACAGTCGTGGTCGTCGCGACCAGAAACATCTGCGAAATGCCCGGAAAATATTGGGTGAATATGACAAGAAAGACCCGATAGTCTCTGCCTATGAACAGGCTACGGGCAAGCAGATACAGCTTTCTCCTCCCGGTATGAAAAAAGAAGAGGAAAGTGTCCCGGAATTGGAGAAAAATGAAAAGGAATCCCTGAAATAGAGGTGATAAAATGGCTATAATATACTCGATTGCCCAAAAAACAAGGCATGATGTTCTTGAATTGGTGTTTTTTATGATAAATTATACATGGAATTTCGGAAAAAAGTTGTAATTTTGTAGCCAAAATATAAAGAAGAATTAAACATGTTTGAAAATTTAAGTGATAGATTAGAGCGCTCTTTCAAAATATTGAAAGGTGAAGGTAAGATAACTGAAATCAACGTGGCTGAAACCATGAAGGATGTACGTCGTGCACTTTTGGATGCCGATGTTAACTTTAAGGTTGCCAAGGAGTTTACCAACTCTGTGAAGGAAAAGGCGCTGGGTATGAACGTGCTTACTGCCGTGAAGCCAGGACAGTTGATGGTGAAGTTGGTACACGATGAGCTGGCCGAGTTGATGGGAGGCGAAGAGGCTCCTTTGAAGCTCGAAGGCCATCCTGCCATTATCCTGATGAGTGGTTTGCAGGGTTCTGGTAAGACTACCTTCAGTGGTAAGCTCGCTAATATGCTGAAGACCAAGAGGGGAAAGAAACCATTGCTCGTAGCGTGCGACGTATATCGTCCTGCTGCTATCGACCAGTTGAAGGTGGTAGGTGAGCAAGTGGGAGTTCCTGTATATGCTGAGCCAGACAACAAGGATGTATGCGTGATTGCTGATCATGCCATCCAGCAGGCTAAGACCAATGGCAATGATGTGGTTATCGTCGATACTGCCGGCCGTCTTGCCATCGACGAGCAGATGATGAATGAGATCAGTAATCTGAAGAATCATTTGCACCCGGATGAAACCTTGTTTGTTGTTGACTCCATGACTGGTCAGGATGCTGTCAATACAGCGAAGGAGTTTAATGATCGCTTGGATTTCAATGGCGTTGTACTTACCAAGCTTGATGGTGATACCCGTGGTGGTGCTGCACTCAGTATCCGTACTGTGGTAACCAAGCCTATCAAGTTTATCGGTACTGGTGAAAAGATGGAAGCCATCGACGTGTTCCATCCAGCCCGTATGGCAGACCGTATCCTCGGTATGGGTGACGTCGTTTCACTCGTAGAGCGTGCACAGGAGCAGTTTGATCTGGAGGAGGCTAAGAAGTTGGAGAAGAAGATTCGCAAGAACCAGTTCGACTTCAATGACTTCTATGCTCAGATTCAGCAAATCAAGAAGATGGGTAATATCAAGGATTTGGCCAGCATGATTCCTGGAGTCGGCAAGGCTATCCGCGATGTTGATATCCCTGAGGATGCTTTCAAGGGTGTGGAGGCTATCATTCAGAGTATGACTCCTAAGGAGCGCTCAAATCCTGGCATTCTGAATACCAGTCGCCGTCAGCGTATCGCCAAGGGTTCTGGTACCAATATCCAGGAGGTGAACAAGCTCATCAAGCAGTTTGATCAGACTCGCAAGATGATGCAGATGATGACTGGCAACAAGATGGCACAGATGATGAGCCGCATGAAGGGTATGCCAGGTATGCCTAAGATGCCGGGAATGTGATTTTAAGTGAAGAGTGAAGAACGAAGAGTGAAGAATTCGTATGCTCTTGCAACTTAATATTAATACTTAACATTTAATATTGAATCAAATGCAGCTAATCGACGGAAAGGCGACAGCAGCCGCCATCAAGGAACAGATAGCCGAGGAGGTGAAGCAGATAGTAGCGCAAGGCGGCAAGCAACCTCATCTCGTGGCCGTGCTCGTGGGGCACGATGGAGGTAGTGAGACCTATGTGAAAAACAAGGTCTTGGCTTGTGAAAAGTGTGGATTTAAATCTACGCTAATCCGATTTGAAGATGACGTAACAGAAGAGGAACTTCTGGCTTGCGTTGACAAACTCAATCAGGATGATGATGTGGATGGATTCATCGTACAGTTGCCTTTGCCTAAGCATATTGATGAGCAGAAGGTGACGATGGCGATAGACTATCGCAAGGATGTGGATGGTTTCCATCCTGTCAATGTGGGTAGAATGGCAATCGGTCTTCCTTGTTTCATTTCTGCTACTCCATTGGGTATTCTTACCTTGTTGCAGCATTATCATATCGAGACCAGTGGCAAGAAATGCGTAGTGCTCGGACGTAGCAATATCGTTGGCAAGCCTATGGCTCAACTGATGATGCAAAAGCAGTATGGTGATGCTACGGTAACAGTCTGTCATTCTCATTCCAAGAACTTGAAGGAGGAATGTCGTGAGGCTGATATCATCATCGCTGCTATCGGCAGACCGGATTTCGTAACGGCTGATATGGTGAAGCCGGGTGCAGTTGTAATCGATGTGGGTACAACGCGTGTACCTGATGCAACTAAAAAGAGCGGCTTCCGTCTCAATGGTGATGTGAAGTTTGATGAAGTAGCAGAGAAATGTTCTTTCATCACACCGGTTCCTGGTGGTGTAGGACCGATGACGATCTGTTCTTTGATGAAGAATACCCTCGCTGCTGGCAAAAAAGAGTATTATAAGTAGGGGTGAGGTCTGAGTCTGATAGCTATTACAGACAAGGCAGCCCCATACTAAAAAGAAATACAAGTATCAAACAACTTATACTTGTAAGCGAAACAAGTAAGCTTAACAAATACTTGATTTTTTATAACTCTCTAATTTGGTCGGGGGCAGGGCGCAGTGATGCACTCGGCCCCCTTTTGGTAGATATATCTCTTATTAAAAACATAAATCAATGAATATGAACCATAAAATTTTATTGGCTTCTACAGCTATACTTTCCTTTACCTCGTTGATGTCGAGTGGCAAGTTGAATCCTAAGGTGGGTAATCCTGCCTTCTGGGATGAGCAGAATGCCCCTGCCTATTCCGTGATGGGTAAGGATACAACCTGTCAGGTGTTCTTGTATTCTCCTGATCCTACCCAGGGATTACATTTAGCGTATCTGACAGATAATGAAAAATGGATTGATGTGGGACAACTTTGTGCTTCTGATTATGGTCCTTGGGGATCGGGGAAGAAGATGTACAGTCCCTCTGTTGTACAGGCCAATGATGGTACTTGGCGTGCCTTGTGGAGTGTGGGGGAATCATTTCCGCAGTTTGCTGTGGCTTATTCCGAAGATTTGGTGACATGGCGTCCGCAGGATTATCCCATTGTGGCCGAGAAAGGTGTGAAATCACCTGTTGCTTACCAGATGGAAGATGGTAATTTTGATATCTATATCAAGACGGCAAAGGGAAAACGCTACGTGCAGGCTTCTCAGGATTTCCGTACTTTTGTGGAAGATTCCTTGGAAGCTTCTGCCAATGAAATCCTATGGGATAAGGATTCGGTACTGATCAATGGTAAAATGCAGAAGGGTGATGAGTTTGAAATACCTGCTGTTCACCTGAATTATATCCGTGCTTGGTTTAAGGCCTTGGATGAGGAGAATCGGGAAAATAACCGTCAGATTCCAAAAACAAATCAGGAACTGGCTGCGCTTGTCAAGGAATATAATGACAGACAGGTTGCCATGCATGGTGAAAAGGCTGTTCTTACTCAGATGGATGAGAGCGACAGGATAGAGGCGAAGTTGGTGGTTGACGGAAAACAAACGAAGCGTATCTCAGATAAGTTGATTGGTATTTTCTTTGAAGATATCAGTCGGGCTGCTGATGGCGGATTGTGTGCCGAACTTCTTCAAAACGGTGATTTTGAATACAACAAGGATGATAGAAAGCATTCGTGGAATGCAACGACAGCTTGGCAGGGAGTGGACTTGTCTTCTGTTTCCGTAGAAAACGGAGTGAGCAAAAATAATCCTCACTATGCTGTGTTGGGTGCTACACCTATTTATAATATAGGATGGAATGGCATTTCTATCCTGCGAGGTGCTCGTGATGCGAAGAAGGAAGGAAAGCATGCTGCTTCTTATTATGACGTGAGTTTGTATGCTCGTTGCCTGAATGGAAAGAATAAGCAACTCATGGTAGCTTTGGTTGATGAAGCGGGGGATTTTATATCACAGGCTAAGGTGAAGGTTGTTGGCAATGAGTGGTCTGAATATAAGGCGCAACTGGTCATTACTGATAAATATCAGGGAAATCTCGAAGAGGGTAAAGGCATCCGCTTGGCCCTTATTCCAAAGGGAGAGACGAAGGTGGGTATTGATCTCGTAAGTCTGAAACCTCGTGATACTTATAAAGGTCACGGACTCCGCAAGGATCTGGCAGAGAAAATCGCAGAACTCAAACCGAAGTTTGTTCGTTTCCCTGGCGGTTGTATGTTGCATGGACAGGGCCTGGACAATATCTATCATTGGAAGGAAACGGTAGGACCCTTGAAGGATCGCAAACCAGCCAGAAATATCTGGAATTATCATCAGACCAGACAACTCGGTTTCTATGAGTATTTCCAATGGTGCGAGGATATGGGTGCAGAGCCATTGCCAGTATTGGCAGCTGGCGTACCTTGTCAGAATTCTCAGCCTAATGCGCAAGGACTCTGCGGTCAGCAGGGAGGTATTCCGATGGAACAGATGCCACAGTATGTACAGGATGTACTCGACCTGGTGGAGTGGGCGAATGGAGATCCTGCCACTTCTTCATGGGCCAAGATGCGTGCTGATGCAGGACATCCGGCTCCTTTCAATCTGAAGATGATTGGAATCGGAAACGAAGACCTGATTTCTACGACATTCAAGGAACGTTATCTGATGATATGCAAGGCCTTGAAGCAGAAATATCCTGATATCGAGGTGATAGGAACGGTAGGTCCTTTCCATTATCCTTCTTCAGATTATATGGAAGGTTGGAAGATTGCTAAGGAAAACCGACAGTATATAGATGCGGTAGATGAGCATTATTACGAAAAACCTGGTTGGTTTATCAATCATCAGGACTATTACGACCATTATGACCGTAGCATGCCTAAGGTATATCTCGGTGAATATGCAGCCAATGGAAACAATGAGGTGGATCGTGCCTTGGCAGAAGGTATTCATCTCTGTAATGTGGAACGTAATGGCGATGTGGTGGAAATGACCTCTTATGCACCTCTGCTTTGTAAGGAAGGTTATGCCAACTGGAATCCGGATATGATGTACTTTAATAATAATAAGGTACGCGCGACAGAAAGTTATCACATGCAAAAGATGTTCTCTGTTCATTGTGGCGATGTTTATATAGCTTCAGATTTGCAGTTGCCTGAGGTCTTGAAACGCTATGTAGGTGTCAGTGTCGTGAAGGATAGTAAGTCGGGAAAGGTTTGGCTGAAAGTTGTCAATGCCTTGCCGCGAACCCTGAAGTTGAAGCTTTCTGGTTTGACTCAAAAAGAAATCGAAATAGGTCCTCGTCAATCGAATGTTTGGTCCTTGTAGATTTTTTTCTGAAAGGATATTTTGTGTGAGATGTGTATATATATCTAAAACCGATATAAAATATGCAAGAAAACCGATATGATTGTTCGAAAAAGGAATGAATATTGGCTTTTTTGCATGTTTTATAGGGTGAAATGTAAAAAATAGGGGAAAATATTTGGTAGTTAAAGTTTTTTTTTATTACTTTGCACTCGAAATAAATATTTGTGCAGTATTTGCATGAAGAAATATAATGATATTTAATGATTTTATTTAACAAATTTTAGAGAGACATGAAAAAGTTAGTTTTATTGTTTGCTGCCGTAGCTATGGCAGTATCAGTATCAGCTCAGACTGTTACTGAAAGCAAGACTTTCGACAACTTCTACATCGGCGTTAATGGCGGTGTAATGACAAAGACAACAAATCACAGTTGGTTGAACAACCTCAACTCTAATGCAGGTCTTCGTATCGGTCGTTGGTTTACTCCAGTATTCGGTTTGGCTGCTGAGAGCAATGTTTACTTCAACGATCACAACGCATATCCATCAAAGACTACTGTTCGTTATATGAACACAAGCTTGATTGGTACTGTAAACTTGAGCAACTGGTTTGCTGGTTACAAGGGTGAGCCACGTACATTCGAGGTTATCCCTGTTTATGGTCTTGGTTGGGCACACTCTTTCGGTACAGAGAAAAACTGGAATGCCTTGACTTCTAAGGCTGGTATCGATTTCGCAATTAACTTCGGTGCAGACAAGGCATGGCAGTTCTATGTAGAGCCATCTATGAACTGGGCTTTGAATGGTGATGGTTATGAGGGTACAGCTTATAACATCAACAAGTCTGGCTTCCAGTTGAACGCTGGTTTCATCTACAAGTTCAAGAACTCTAACGGTTCTCACAACTTCACAATCGCTCAGCTCCGTGATCAGTCTGAGATCGATGGTTTGAACAGCCAGATCAACGACCTCCGCAACGATTTGAATAACAAGGATTCTCAGCTCTCAGCTAAGGACAAGCAGATCAAGGATCTTCAGAACGCTCTTGACGAGTGCAACAAGAAGCCTAAGTATGTAAAGCCAGCTACAGCTACAAACTTGCAGCCTACTGTATTGTTCCAGCAGGGCAAGTTTAATGTAGAGAAGAGTCAGATGCCTAACATCGAGTTGATTTCTCAGTATATGAAGAATCACCCAGAGGCTAACATCGAGATTAAGGGTTATGCTTCTCCAGAGGGTCCTAAGGAGTTGAATCAGAAGCTTTCTGAGAAGCGTGCTGAGGCAGTTAAGAATGTATTGGTAAAGAATTACAAGATTGCTGCTGACCGTTTGACAACTAAGGGTATGGGCGCAACAGACAAGCTTTTCAAGCAGGTTGAGTTCAACCGCGTTTCTACTTTCAACGACAACAGCGTTGCTGAGTAATAAACGCATTGATTAGAATTTTTTCTATCAAACATATAAATCCTCAAGGTTTTTGCCTTGAGGATTTTTTGTTCCATCTGATGTTACTTTCTGTTCCTTCGGATGTTTTTTCTGTTCCTGTAATTGTATGTTCATAATTGATGTGAGGTACAACCCAAGAAGGAGTGAAATAATATAGAAAATTTAGGTTATAGTTTTTGTATTTTTAGTTTATTTGAATGCTCAATTCTAACGGAAATGTGTAGTTTCTGTAATAAATCGAAAGTAAATCGTTGATTTATGTTACGAAATTCGCAATAAAATGAAAGTTTATGTGAAATTTGTTGGTTATTACATAAATTCTCAGTATCTTTGCAGTCAAAATTGAAAATATAAAAACAATATGAAACATCCATTAAGAAGTAGCGTCTGTACTGAAGGCAGAAGAATGGCAGGTGCCCGTGCACTTTGGGTAGCTGCAGGTATGAAACATGAGCAGTTTGGCAAACCAATTATTGCTATTGTGAATAGCTTTACACAGTTTGTGCCTGGTCATACTCATCTTCATGAAATCGGTCAGATAGTCAAGAAGGAAATTGAGGCAATGGGTTGCTATGCAGCCGAATTTAATACAATCGCTGTAGATGATGGTATTGCTATGGGGCATGACGGAATGCTTTACTCTTTGCCAAGCCGTGACATTATCGCAGATTCTGTAGAGTATATGGTCAATGCTCATAAGGCTGATGCCATGATTTGTATCTCTAATTGTGATAAGGTGACTCCTGGTATGCTCATGGCATCTATGCGCTTGAACATTCCTACTGTATTCTGCTCTGGCGGCCCTATGGAAGCTGGTCGTTGGAAGGGTGAGAATGCTGACTTGATTACAGCTATGATCAAGGGTGCTGACACCAGTGTTTCTGATGAGGAGATGAAGCAGATAGAACAATGTGCTTGTCCTGGTTGTGGTAGCTGTTCGGGTATGTTCACTGCCAATTCTATGAACTCACTGACTGAGGCTATTGGTTTGAGTCTCCCAGGAAATGGTACAATCTTGGCAACCCACAAAAATCGTATCCAACTCTTCAAGGATGCTGCTCGTCAGGTAGTGAAGAATGCTTATGCTTATTATGAGGATGGTGATGAGAGTGTTTTGCCACGTAATATTGCAACACGTGATGCTTTCCTCAATGCAATGACTCTTGATATCGCAATGGGTGGTAGTACCAATACGGTGCTTCATCTTTTAGCAGTAGCTCAGGAAGCTGGTGCTGATTTCAAGATGGAGGATATCGATCAGTTGAGCCGCAAGGTTCCTTGTCTCTGCAAGTTGTCTCCAAATACTCAGAAATATAGTGTTCAGGAGTGCAATCGTGCGGGTGGTATCATGGGTATCCTGAATGAGTTGAACAAGGGTGGCTTGATCAATGGTAGCGTAAAGCGTGTTGATGGAAAGACACTCGATGAGCAGATGAAGAAATATGATATCACTGGTTCTGAGCTTGATCCAGAGGCAGATAGAATCTATCATTCTGCACCTGGCAGAAAATTCTCTACCCAGATGGGTAGTCAGGATGCTCAGTGGGAAAGTCTTGATACTGACCGCGAGAATGGATGTATCCGTGACTTGGAACATGCTTATACAAAGGATGGTGGTCTGGCTGTTCTCTTCGGTAATATCGCTCAGAATGGTTGTGTAGTGAAGACAGCGGGTGTGGATCCTGTACTTTGGCACTTTGAGGGTCCTGCGGTTTGCTTCGATTCTCAAGAGGATGCTTGTGAGGGTATTCTTGACGGAAAGGTTAACTCCGGTGACTGCGTGGTTATTACTCACGAGGGTCCTAAGGGTGGTCCAGGTATGCAGGAGATGCTGTATCCTACTTCTTACATCAAAAGCCGCCATTTGGGCAAGGAGTGTGCCCTGATTACTGATGGTCGTTTCTCTGGTGGTACATCCGGTTTGAGTATCGGTCATATTTCTCCAGAAGCAGCTGCCGGTGGTAATATCGGTAAGATTAAGGATGGTGATATCATTGTCATTGATATTCCAAGTCGTTCTATCAACGTGAAGTTGTCAGATGAAGAATTGGCAGCCCGTCCTCAGCAGCCTTTGAAGCGTAACCGTGTGGTAAGCAAGGCTTTGCGTGCATACGCTCAGAGTGTAAGTTCTGCAGACAAGGGTGGTGTCAGAATCATTGATTAAGATGAAAATATATAGTTTTTGAAATCTTCAGTAGAAAGGTAATGGGAAGTTCTGCTTGGATGATATAGAGTGGAATTTTCCCATTCCTTTGAAATAAATATAATAATAATGGCAAAAGAAGTAATAACAGGAGCAGAAGCGTTGATGCGCTCCCTGAAAGCTGAGGGTGTAACAACCATTTTCGGTTATCCGGGGGGAAGCATCATGCCAGTGTTTGATTCACTGTATGGTTACACGAGAGGAGAAAATAAGGTGTTTGATCACATCTTGGTACGTCACGAGCAGGCTGCTGCTCATGCTGCACAGGGCTACGCTCGAGTCAGCGGCGAAGTGGGCGTGACACTCGTGACCAGTGGCCCTGGAGCAACAAATACTTTGACTGGTATTGCTGATGCCATGATGGATTCTACACCTATCGTGGTTATTGCTGGTCAGGTAGGTGTGGGTGCCTTGGGAACGGATGCGTTCCAGGAGGTTGATCTGGTGGGTGTTACCCAACCTATCTCTAAATGGGCTTATCAGATTCGTCGTCCTGAGGATGTGGCTTGGGCTGTGAGCCGTGCTTTCTATATTGCCCGCAGCGGTCGTCCAGGTCCTGTCGTTCTCGACTTTACCAAGAATGCCCAGATTGCTACTTGTGAGTGGGAACCTGTGAAATGTGAGAAGGTTACCTCTTACAATCCTTATCCTGCCATAGATGCCAAGGCTATAGAGGAGGCAGCTGAATTGATCAATAATGCCAAGCGCCCATTTGCGCTGGTAGGTCATGGCGTGGAATTGGGTGGTGCTCACAATGAGTTGATTGAATTTCTGGAGAAGGCTGATATTCCTGCAGGTCGTACGCTGCTCGGTCTTTCTGCTTTACCAAGCAATCATCCGTTGAATATGGGTATGCTCGGTATGCACGGTTCGTATGCTACCAACATGAAGACTCAGGAGTGTGATGTGCTGATTGCTATTGGTATGCGTTTCAGCGACCGTATTACTGGTGTTCCTTCCAAATATGCTAAGCAGGCTAAAATCATCCATTTGGATATAGACAAGGCTGAAATTGACAAGGTTATCAAGACGGATGTTGCTGTGATAGGTGACTGTAAGCAGACTTTGCCGGCAATTACCCGTTTGCTGAACAAGAATGTTCACCGTGAGTGGAGAGATTCATTCGAGGTTTATCGCCAGCAGGAGCAGGAGAAGGTGATCGAAAAAGATATCCATCCTACAGAGGGTCCTCTGCTGATGGGCGAGGTGACCAATGTGGTGACGGAAGCTACCCATAATGAGGCTGTTCTCGTGAACGACGTTGGTCAGAACCAAATGATCAGTAGCCGCTACTTCAAGTTCACCAAGAAACTGAGTATTGTTACCAGTGGTGGATTTGGAACTATGGGATTCGGTCTTCCTGCTGCTATCGGTGCAACCTTTGGTGCTCCAGACAGAACCATCTGTTGTTTCTTCGGTGATGGCGGTTTCCAGATGAATATCCAGGAATTGGGTACGATCATGGAGCAGCAGGCACCTGTGAAGATGATTCTCCTGAACAACAATTATCTTGGCAATGTACGTCAGTGGCAAGACCTGATGTTTGAAGGCCGTCGCTCCTTTACCCACATGCTGAACCCTCGTTATGAGGAAATAGCCAAGGCTTACGGCATTCCTTACGATGTGGTCATCGACCGCAAGGATCTGAAGGCGAAAGTGGAGAGGATGATTGCTACCAAGGGTCCTTACCTTCTGGAGTGCGCCATCAAGGAAGATGAGGACATCGTTCCGATGACCTTGCCTGGCAAGAGTGTTGATGAAATGCAGTTGGAACTTCATTACTAAAGTTCTCGATTCATATATATGTATAATAAGGTGTAACCGGCATTTTCAAAGTAAAGTGTAACAGACATTTTAGAAAGGAAAAATAAGATGGACAATAATAGTGACAAGAAATTATATACATTGCTTGTTTATTCAGAGAACATTGCGGGTATCCTGAATCAGATTACCGCAGTATTCACCCGCAGACAAGTAAATATCGAGAGCCTGAACGTATCGGCCAGCAGCATCAAGAATATCCACAAATATACCATTACGGTATGGAGTGATTCTGAGCAGATAGAGAAAATCAACAAGGCGATAGAGAAGAAAATCGATGTCGTGAAGAGTGATTACTATGCGGATGATCAGATTTTCATCCATGAGGTGGCTCTTTTCAAGATTTCAACTCCTGTTCTGCTGGAAAACCCTGAGGTTTCCCGTACGATCCGTAAGCATGATGCTCGTATGATGGAGGTTAATCCAACTTACAGTACGGTACTCTTGGCTGGTTTGACAGAGGATATCGCAGACTTGTTCCATAAGTTGAACAGTTTTGATTGTCTCTTGCAATATACCCGCTCAGGCCGTATTGCAGTCACAAGAAGTTTCGATGAGCCTATCTCAGATTATCTGAAGAAAAGTGCAGAGGAATAAACAGAGATAGGGAAATATAGTGATAAACGAGCTACGATCGTAAGACAGTTGTTCTACGGTCGTAGCTCGTTTGTTTTTATGAACGCCGTTAGCAGAAGAAATTCTCGGTCTTTTCTTTGGCATTCTCAATAAAAAATTGTAGATTTGCAAAGAATTTAAAAACAAGAAGGCATTTTTTTTGTATAAGATATGGAATTATTAAGTAAAGTAGGAAGATACGAGTTCCTTTCGGAACCTTTTCATTGTGACTTTTCCAGTCACCTGTTTATGGGGCATTTGGGCAATCATTTGTTGAATGCAGCCGATTTTCATAGCAACGACCGTGGTTATGGTATGAACTATCTCATGCCACGACATAAGACCTGGGTGCTTAGTCGCTTGGCCATTGAGATGACCGAGATGCCAAAGTCGTATGACAAGTTCTATGTTGAGACGTGGGTGGAGAATGCCATGAAGTATTTTACAGCCCGTGATTTCAAGATATGTGGTAAGCCTGCTGCTGATGAAGAAGAGGAGAAGGTATATGGCTATGGCAAGAGTGTGTGGGCGATGATAGATACTGAGACCCGACAGCCGGTAGATATATTCTCCATCCATGATGGACTTATCAAGGAGTATATTGAGGAAGAGAAAGACTGTCCTATAGCAGCCAGTTCTCGTGTCAAGATGTCTGCCGATGCCAAGTTTGTGCGCAGTATCGACACCTATTATAATGATGTAGATGTCAATGGACATATCAATTCAGTGAAATATATCGAACATATTCTTGATTTATTCGACTTGGATTACTATAAGACCCATTTTTTGCAGAGATTTGAAATAGCCTACGTGGCAGAGAGTCATCAGGGCGACCGTCTCAATTTCTATCAGGAGGAAATAAATGAGGGAGAATATTGCATAAAGATAACAAAAATCTGCAAAAATGATGCAAAAGAAGTCGAAGTTGTAAGAAGTAAAGCGAAATTTGTAAAAAAGTGAAAGAAAAATTTGGTAGTTTCATATTGATTTATTACCTTTGCACCCAGATAAGAAAATAAACCCAGAGCCGCCCTCTTGGATAGGGGGTGGACGGATCAAACAGGCATTCTTTGGATAAGAATTAGCTCGCATCCGTATGGACAAGTTAAACCCGCGGCTCCACAACGGCAAGCCGCACAAAACAAAAATAATTATGGCAGAAATGAATTTCGGTGGCGTAATGGAAACTGTTGTCACCAGTCATGAATTTTCATTGGAGAAAGCACGTGAAGTATTGAAGAACGAAACTATCGCAGTTATCGGTTATGGTATCCAGGGTCCTGGTCAGGCTTGCAACCTTCGCGATAATGGTTTCAACGTCATCGTCGGACAGCGTCAGGGTAAGACCTACGAGAAGTGTCTGAAGGATGGTTGGGTTCCTGGTAAGACTCTGTTCTCTATCGAGGAAGCTGCTGAAAAAGGTACTATCATCTGCATGTTGCTTTCTGATGCCGGTCAGATTGCATGCTGGCCAAAGATTAAGCCACACCTCACAGCAGGTAAGACTTTGTATTATTCACATGGTTTCGCTATCAACTGGAGCGACCGCACAGGCGTTGTTCCACCAAAGGATATTGATGTAATCATGGTTGCTCCTAAGGGTTCTGGTACTTCTCTCCGCACTATGTTCTGCGAGGGTCGTGGTTTGAACTGCTCTTACGCTGTATACCAGGATGCATCTGGTAAGGCAGAGGAAAAGACTATTGCCTTCGGTATCGGTATCGGTGCCGGTTATTTGTTCAAGACTACATTCCAGCGTGAGGCTACTTCTGACCTTACTGGTGAGCGTGGTTCTTTGATGGGTGCTATCGAGGGTCTTTTGGAGGCTCAGTACGATGTACTTCGTGAGAACGGTCACTCTCCATCTGAGGCTTTCAACGAGACTGTTGAGGAGCTGACTCAGAGCCTTGGCCCTCTCTTCGGTGAGAAGGGTATGGATTGGATGTATGCTAACTGTTCTACAACTGCACAGCGTGGTGCTCTTGACTGGGCTCCTCGTTTCCGTGAGGCTATCAAGCCTGTTATGGAGTGGTTGTATTACTCTGTTAAGACTGGTAATGAGGCTCAGATTTCTATCGACAAGAACTCTCAGGCTGATTACCGTGAGAAGTTGAACGCTGAACTCGAGGCTATGCGCAACAAGGAAATGTGGCAGGCTGGTGTTACAGTTCGTAAACTTCGTCCAGAAAATAACTAATTTTTTTCTCGTACATAATGTTGGAAAGGGAATGGTCCGCGAGGGGTCGTTCCCTTTTTGTTGTTTATCTCTTTTTTTTGTTTCTTATCTTTTTGTTGTCTTTATTCCTTTTTTGAGGCTTTACAGATAGATATAACTGCCGTCTATATGTATCTGGTTTTCTGATACCAGCATTTCTAAAGCATTTTCTAACTGCTGGCTCGGTACTTGTATTTCTCTCAATTCTGTAACGTGGTGTTTCTTTTGATCACCTAATATCTGGAGAATACTTTCTTTCGCCTTTTCAAACATCTGTTTGGCAACAGAATCATTGTCTTTATGTTCCAGACAGACATCGCATTGCTTGCAATCTTCCTTGGTTTCTTCTCCGAAATAGCGTAAGAGTTGTCGTGAACGGCAGATAAAGTCTGTTTGTGCATATGCTATCATACTGCTGATACGTTTTACGAATTGCTCTTTTCTGTTTTCGTATGCTTCTTGGGTGATGACGACCTTATCTCCATCAATTCTATCCCGGGTGTAGGTGATAAACGGGATTTTTCTACGAGGAACGAAAGTGATGATATGTTTGGTGGCAAGGCATTTCAATGCGAAATATACCTGCTGGATACTCAACTCTGCCTGTTGGGCTATCAGAGATTCGTCGATATATACGAAGTCAGTGAAGAGTCCTCCGTAAACGCGTAGGAGGGCCGTGACAACCTGGTCTTCATTTTCTGACAGATTATCCAGTAGATAAAGGTCGCTTCTGTTCAGGTTGAACATGAGGCGGGCTTTTCCGTCGGGATTGTCTTCGTAATGAATGTAACCACACTGTTCCAGTATTCTCAAAGCAGCATCTACTTTTGTTGGGTAATACTTATAGATATAGCTGAATTTCTCTATGTTGAATTCGAAAGTTTTTCCGCAACCGCTCCCCACACCTATTTGGAAGAAATAGGCGAGGTGTTCGTAGATATCCCTGATTAGTTCTTTCTCTGGAAAGGTATCGTTGATGCGTTTGGTCAGTTTGCGTTCGTCGCTGGCATCATAGAGTAGTACTGCGTATGATTTGTTGCCATCTCTACCCGCACGACCAGCCTCCTGGAAATAAGCTTCCAGAGAGTCTGGGCAATCTATATGGATGACCATTCTCACATCGGGTTTGTCGATACCCATACCGAAGGCATTGGTAGCAACCATCACTCTTATCTGATCTTCCTGCCAATCTCTCTGTCGTTCATCCTTTACGGCTGGGTCAAGTCCGGCATGATAGAAAGTGGCAGGGATGCCGTTCTTATTGAGGATTTCTGCTATTTCCTTCGTACGGCGGCGGCTTCTGACATAGATGATGGCAGAACCCTGTACACATTTCAGGATATGAACCATTTCGCCATGCTTGTCGGTCGTAATGCGTACAATATATGCCAGGTTTTTGCGTTCAAAACTCATTTTGAATACATTCTTTTCAGAAAACTGGAGTTGGTTCTGGATATCATCTACGACTTCTGGGGTAGCCGTGGCAGTAAGTGCCAGGATAGGTGTTCCCGGTTTCAGCTTTCTGATATCTGAAATCTTCAGATAAGAAGGACGGAAATCATATCCCCACTGACTGATACAGTGGGCTTCATCCACTGTGATAAAGCTTACTTTGATGTGGCGTAATTTGGTCTGGAAAATATCCGTAGAAAGTCTTTCTGGAGAGACATACAGAATCTTGACTCCGCCAAAGATACAATTCTCAAGTGTCTGTATGATTTCACTTCTGGATTTGTCGGCATAGATAGCATCTGCCAGGATACCGCGTTCCTTGAGGTGGCTAACCTGGTCTTTCATGAGGGCTATGAGGGGCGTAATCACGATGCAAACGCCATCCTGGGCGAGTGCAGGAACCTGAAAAGTGATGGATTTTCCACCACCAGTAGGCATAAGACCGAGGGTATCCTTACCCTGTGATATACTTTCGATAATGTCTCTCTGTATGCCACGGAAGTCAGGATACCCCCAGTATGTTCGCAATATCTCTTGAAATTTATCTGTCATTTAGTCATTTGGGTCTGTTGGAGTCAGAAATCAGGAGTTTTCCTATTTCTCACTGTTGTTCGGACGGATATCCTCAATTTGCAGTTGTACCTGATTCTTCTTGAAGATATTGTCTTCTATGGTATATACAATGTCGAAACTCCGTTTGCTCTTGATGTATCGTGCAGCGGCACTTTGTCCGAAGGCAATGCCGTTGACCACGTTGCTCGACTTTGAGTCCACAAGTTCCAGCTTGATGTGCTCCTGTTCCCTTCCTACTACTTTGCTTGTACCATAGTCATACACTTTGGTCGTGCAGAATATCGGTTTTTGATTGCCTGGTCCAAAAGGTGCAAACCGTTTCAGATCGCTGTACAGGTGCTTGGTGATGTCTTTGAAATCAATCTCCGCATCAATATGAAGCAAGGCTTCTGTCTGTTCAGGAGCGATATGTTCCTCTACATATTTCTGGAATCTTTCTCTGAATTCTTTTACTTTCTCCCATTTCAGGGTAAGTCCGGCAGCGTATGTATGTCCACCGAAATTCATGAGAATATCGCGGCAACTCTTGATGGCAGAATAGACATCAAAGCCCGTAACACTGCGTGCTGAGCCTGTTGCCATGTCACCATCTTTGGTCAGAACGACGGTAGGGCGGAAATAGATTTCCGTGAGTCTTGAGGCAACAATGCCGATGACTCCTTTTTTCCATCCTTCATCGTAGAGCACTATACTGGAGTTGTGCTTCTGGCTTTCGAGTCTTGACACGATACCATTGGCTTCCTCCGTCATCTGCTTGTCGATGTCCTTACGTTGTTCGTTGTATTCATTGATGTGTTTTGCCATGCGGATGGCAGTAGCAAAATCTCTTTCTACCAGCAGGTCAACGCTCAGTTTGCCGTTTTCCATTCTTCCTGAAGCATTGATGCGTGGACCAATCTTGAATACGATGTCGCTCATTGAGATCTCTCTGCCATTGAGTCCGCAGATATCAATGATGGAACGCAAGCCGATACTTGGATTGGTATTGAGCAGTTTGAGACCATGGAAAGCGAGGATACGGTTTTCCTCCTCTACAGGCACGATGTCGGCAGCGATGCTTACGGCACAGAAGTCGAGCAGCGGGATGAGTCTGGAGAACGGAATGTTGTTGTTCTTGGCAAAGGCCTGCATGAATTTAAAGCCTACGCCACATCCGCAAAGGTGCTTGAACGGAAAGGTATCGTCAGGACGCTTAGGGTTGAGAATAGCCACAGCAGGAGGCATCACCTCGTCTGGCACGTGGTGATCACAAATGATGAAATCTATGCCAAGAGACTTGGCATATTCTATTTCCTTGATGGCTTTGATGCCACAGTCAAGGATGATAATCAGTTTTACACCTGTCTTGTTGGCAAAGTCTATTCCTTTCTTGCTGACTCCGTATCCCTCGTCATATCTGTCGGGGATATAGTAATCGATGTTGGAATAGAATTGCTGCAGGAACTTATAGACCAAAGCTACGGCAGTGCATCCATCTACGTCATAATCGCCATAGACAAGGATGCGCTCCTTGCGTCCCATCGCATCATTGAGGCGGTCAACGGCTATGTCCATATCCTTCATGAGGAATGGATTGATTAGGTCGGCAAGCTGGGGTCTGAAAAAACGTTTGGCTGCCGATTCCGTCGTAATGCCTCTTTGGATGAGAAGCTGTCCTAAGATTGGGCTGATGCTTAGCTTTTCGCCCAGTTCCTTTGCTGCTTTTTCTTGCTCAGGTGTAGGTGCTTCATAATTCCATTTAAAATGCATCTTAATTATTTTTTATTTCTGCCGTCAAAGTTACAAAAATAAAACGACAAATAGAAATGTTTTAACTTGAAAATAGCAGAAAAAGCATGAATTATGCAAAAAAAGGCAGCAAACCTGATGGATTGCTGCCTTTTTTAAAATATTTATCTAAGTTTCTTTTCTTCCTGTAATCCTTAGATTCCGAGTTTTTTGCGGATGTCCTTAGGGAGGGCATTCTTGTTTACCATGAAGTCCATAGTCTTGTATGCTACGAATGCCTTGGTCATGTACCATGTTCCCTTGTAATCACCATACTCACCCCATGAGTTCTTCACCATGTAGTACTCCTTGCCGTTCTGGTCCTTTGCGATACCATAGATGTGCATACCGTGATCATCGGTAGTCTCCCAGTTATCGAAAGCTTCCTGACGCATCTGCTGTGTAGGTACAATCTCTGGAGCGTTGACACCCAGTGAGTCGAACTTCTCTTTCTTCTCGTCTTTTGAAAGCTTGAACCAATGGTCAGCATCTGTACCGGCCATAGAGCGAACCTTCTTTACGTCGTAAGCGATGCCGAGACCCTTGCGAGTGAAACCATCTTCTGTTACGTCACCGCCCCAAGCTACTGTGTAACCGTTGTTTACAGCGTTGTCGATGATCTTGCAGATGTCTTCCATTGGAACGTTGTAGCTCAAAGGCCAGCGCCAGTTGTCCTGTACCTCAACAGCAAATTTGCTCCACATTGGGTGGTGGGTGTAGCTGGTGATGGTTACATAATCATCAAGATTCAAACCGAGGCTCTGGCAGAAGCTCTGTGGAGTATACTGCTTGCCCTCGTATGTAAACTTCTCAGGAGTCTTACCGATGTAAGAGTTGATGATACCCTGAAGACCGCTCTTCCAAGCTGGAGAAAGCTTCTTGGATGTGCTCTTTGCTACTGCCTCTACGTATGGAGTCATTACAGAGAAGAACTCACCGAAGTTAGCCAGAGAGTCACCTGTCAATGAACCTGGAGCAGGCATGGCAGACTCAGGTACAATACCATAGTGCTGCAAAGCATAGAGTACATCGTAGGCGCTACCACCCTCAGAGAAGCTCACGTCGCCGTGCATTCTTACTGCCACTGTGGCGCGGTCCATATAAGTCTTGTTGGCTACGAACATCTCGCTGAGGTCGTAGGTCTTGCCTGTCTTCTTCAAAATTTCGCTCTCGAAGTAGCTGAGGGTAGAGTAAGCCCAGCACGTACCACTGCGGTTCTGGTCCTTGATGCTAGTGATAGGGTTTTGCTTTACCACTGTAAATACTGGCTTGTTCTTTGCGATAGCTGCTGAATCAGTAGCAGTCTTTGCGCTTGCACCTGTGGCAACCAATGCCATCAATGCTGCTGCGATCAATGTTTTCTTCATTAAAATTTCTCTTTATATTAATAATGTTGTTCTTTCTTTTATCTCTCTTCAAGGGAATTGCTTATCTGTTGGCAGCCATGTAGTCCTCTACATCCTTTGGATGATAAGGAATGCGGTCTTTGCCCAAGAATCTGCAACCGTCTTTGGTGATGAGTAAATCGTCCTCGATACGGATACCTCCGAAGTCCTTGTAGGTTTCCAGCTTGTCGAAGTTGAGGAACTCTGCGCAATGACCTGAAGCCTTCCAGGCGTCGATGAGGGCAGGGATGAAGTAGATTCCCGGTTCATCTGTTACTACGAAACCTTCTTCGAGACGACGACCCATACGCAGGCAGTTGGTACCAAACTGTTCCAGGTTAGGACGAACTTCCTCATCGAATCCTACATTAATCTGGTCGAAATTCTCCATATCGTGTACGTCCATTCCCATCATGTGACCTAATCCGTGAGGCAGGAACATGGCATGTGCACCAGCCTTGACAGCCTCTTCGGTATCACCCTTGGCAAGTCCTAACTCCTTGAGCTTGTCAAACATCAGGCGGCATACTGCAAAGTGAACATCTGCGTATTTCACACCAGGCTTGGCAACTTCGAGAGCATAGTCGTGGCAAGCCTCTACGATAGAGTAGATTTCCAACTGGCGCTGGGTAAACTTACCGCTTACAGGCATGGTACGTGTATTGTCAGAGCAATAGTTGTTGATGGTCTCGGCACCGGCATCGCAAAGAGCCAGTCTGCCTGCTTCCAGAATGTTCATGGAAGGATTGCCGTGCATAATCTCACCATGCTGACTGAAGATAGTAGGGAAACTGACCATTGCTCCATAAGAGTTGGCAATTCCGTCAACTTGTCCGCCTACAAATTTCTCTGTTACTCCTGGACGAGTCAACTTCATGGCAGTGGTATGCATCTTGTAACCAATAACTGCAGCACGTTCCAGTTCCTCGATTTCCTCAGGAGTCTTGGTAGAGCGCATCTTTACCACAGCCTTGATGAGATCCATAGAGGCCTCTTCCTTTTGCTGGTTAGGGTGGATGCCGAGGAGGTCGAATATCTGGAGCTTGATGTCAAAGCGGTAAGGAGGCAGGAAATGTATCTTGCGCTTCTTAGACATGGCATCATTGCAGATAGTCTTCAGAGATTTCATAGGTGCAGAGTTGTGGACGCCAACCTGTTCTGCCAAGTCGTGTACGCTTTCCACGCTGCCATACCATACGATATCTTCAATATCTATGTCGTCACCGATCAATGTCTCGATGTCGTTGTCAATGTCGATTACACCTACCAGACCGTCGCGCTGCTGTCCAAAATAATAGAGGAAAGTAGAGTCCTGACGGAATGGATAGTATCCATTGTTAGGGAAATTACAAGGTGAGTTGTTATTTCCGAAAATCAAAATTACGCCTTCGCCTACAAGCTTCTTGAGCTCTTCGCGGCGCTGAATGTAAGTGTCCTTACTAAACATATTTTTAGATTTTTATTATATTTTGGTGCAAAGTTAGTGATTATTTCCCAAAAAATGCGTATCTTTGCAATCAAAATCGTATAAAAAGTGAGAATTTATAAATAATTAATAATAAAAGGCTACTTTTTGTGCAGAAATGAATGAAAAAACAGGTAAATGGTATGAAGATGGAAAGAAAAATGGGACTGGTCTTGGAAGGCGGAGGAATGCGTGGTGTGTTTACAAGTGGGGTACTGGATGCCTTCATGAAGCACGATTTGTATTTCCCCTATACGGTGGCTGTTTCTGCAGGTGCCTGCAATGGTATGTCGTATATCAGTCGCCAACCCCGTCGTGCCCGTATTTCCAATATCGATTACTTGGCTCGGTATGAATATATCGGTCTCCGGCATCTGGTTACTCAAGGTTGCATCTTCGACCGCCGGTTGCTTTATGATAAATTTCCCAACCAGTTGTTGCCTTTCGATTTTGATACTTATTTCCAGCATGCGGAAGGTTTTGAGATGGTAACGACCAATTGCCTGACGGGGCATGCCATGTATCTTTCTGAAACTCATGATAAGCAGCGTGCTCTGGATATCGTCAGAGCTTCAAGCAGTTTGCCTTATGTCAGCAAGATTGTGAATGTGGATGGTATCCCGATGCTGGATGGTGGTATTGCCGACAGTATTCCTGTTCAGCATGCCATCGATATGGGGTATGAGCATAATGTGGTGATACTGACCCGCAACAAGGGGTGGCGTGATAACGGGAAGGATCGCAAGATACCTTATTTATATAAGAGCTATCCTCGTCTTCGTGTAGCTCTGAGTCATCGTCATAAGGTATATAATGAACAAATCCAACTTGTAGATGACTTGGAGGCTGCAGGTAAAATTACATGTATTCGCCCGCTTCGTCCGCTTGAGGTGGGACGTATTGAGAAAGATACGGTCAAATTGGAACGGTTATACGAAGAAGGCTTCACTTTGGGTGAAGCCTTCTGTAAGGAGTTTATTTGATTTAAATGTAAATTCCCAATATTTTTTGGAGGTTTTTCTCTCTTGTTGCTCCCATGATGAGGAACAAGTCTATCAGCCACCAGATTCCACATCCTCCACAGGTTATGAGTTTAAGCATTAAATGTTGAGAATATTTCTTAGTACAAACCAGATGCAAAAAGAATAGACGTATATCCAGACAGCAATTTTACCTTCGAAAATACTTGTCATTTTCTCTTTTAATTTCCCATTCGGTAAATAATATGTTACTATGACGATAAACGTATAGGGTAGTGCGTATATTAAATAATAGTTATAGTGGCAGGCTTTTAATACATCTCCATTAGTGAGGGCATGTAAGAAACGTTGTATTCCACATGCTGGACAACTAAGTGTGGTTATCAGCTTAAAAGGGCATTTTGGCCAAAACCAATAGTTGCTTGGATTGAAGGTGTACAATAAACTGAGTGCTACTATAACTATTAATAAATATGTGTACTTGTTTTTTACAACTTGCTTGAACCGTTTACATACCAAGCATAGCGATGAGGGTTGCACCATAGACTAACCAGTAGATTATGTTGATAACCAAACCGACACCCATACCGATAAGACTCCATTTCTTAGCCTCTTGTGCTGCTAAATTAGCCGCTTCATATTGCTTTGCATAATAAAGGCCATTTACCTTACTTGCCTTAACGATACCTACAATACCAAGTGGCAAGCAACAGCAGATTGTGCAGATGATAGCAAGTACAAGATTGTTGTCTGGTTTTGGAGGCATAGGTGTGCTGACCTGCTGTTCAAAATTGTTTTGTTCCATAATTGTGTACGAGTTAGACCATTTCTTTTTTAGTTACTAGAAATGTAGTCTGGTCTTTTCGCTACTTCCTAGTTTTTATTTACTTTTACTTTTTCGATTTTTGCTCTTATTTAGAAAATTGAGTTACTCTGTTTTAGATTGTTCTTTTTTTATTGAAAGATTTGCTCCAATGAATCTTTATTCTTCCAATAAATCCGGGCGCAGGCGTCTGGTTCTTTCCATGGCCTGATCGAATTCCCATTGGCGAATCTTAGCCTCATTTCCGCTCAGCAGTATCTCTGGAACTTTCCAACCCTTATAGTCTGCTGGTCGGGTATAGATAGGGGCTGCAAGAATGTCGTCCTGGAAACAGTCGGAGAGAGCGCTTTGTTCATCGCTGATGACTCCTGGAACCAAACGGATTACTGCATCAGAGATAATGGCTGCAGCAAGTTCGCCACCTGTCAATACGTAGTCGCCTACAGAAATCTCACGGGTGATGAGATGGTCTCTCACTCTTTGGTCAATACCCTTGTAGTGACCGCAGAGGATGATGAGGTTGCCTTGCATAGACATCTCGTTGGCAATCTTCTGGTTGAAAGTCTCTCCGTCTGGAGAAACATAGATGACGTCATCATATTCGCGTTCAGCCTTGAGGGCAGTAATGCAGCGGTCGATAGGTTCGCATTGCATCACCATGCCGGCACTTCCTCCGTATGGATAGTCATCTACTCGTTTCCATTTATCTAATGTATAATCGCGCAAGTTATGGAGATGAATCTCTGCGAGACCCTTCTTCTGTGCACGTGCCAGGATAGACTCATTGAAGAATCCCTCCAGCATTTCCGGTAATACAGTGATAATATCTATTCTCATATTGAATGCAAAGATAATATAATTTGAGCAAGTAGCCAAAAGATTCTGCTATTTTTTTTCAGTAGAAAGTTTTTATGTATAGGAATGAAAAATAAGCTCTGTTAAAATAATTCGTAGGCTTTCTGCAGATTTGCCTTCTTATAAACTGAGTGAGGAAATAGAGTTTGGGCAAGGAAAAATTTCTCCTTGCCCAAGCGCAAATTTTTCCGTGGGCAGGGAAAAATGAAAGTGGGGTAAACAAAAAATGCGAATTCGCTGGATAGCGAATTCGCATTTGAAATGTATTGTAAAGAATTATATACGTCTTACTTGATGATAACCTTCTTCTTTCCGATGATGTAAACTCCCTTGGTAAGCTGACTAACATCTGTGCCCAAGTAGCGACCGTCGAGGGTGAAGATACGTGTATCCTTCTCCTGATTCTGCTGGATGACAGGGCTATCGATGCCTGTAGCAAAGTCCTTGAGATAATCGAAGGTGATGACGCCATTGGTTTCCTTGATGTTGTAGAAAGGCTTCTTTAATGTGCTGTTGTTGAGTGTGACACTCAAAAGTTCGGTCTTATTTGTAGTACCTGGGAATGGATCACCTTGGAGACTTGCCTTGTATTCTTCGTCTGTCCATTGTTTGCCATCACCATGGTTGTAGTCTGATATAACACGACCATCGGCAGGAACAATCATGACATTTGGTTTGGTTCTCACATTGTTGAGTCTATTGCCAAGGCTGACGACGTCGTAAGGGTAGTCTATACGCCAAACTAACATACCAGTTTTGAAGGCTTTTGTTATTCCGCTCCACCAACCATCTGTCTGGATATTTTGGATAAGAAGATATTCGTTATTTTCTCCATTAATCTTGTAAGCTGTTCTGTCGCTGGCATAGGATGTTAAACTTACCTGTTTTGCTTCATCTCCTAATTCTTTAGGAGTGGTCCAGCCCATTACATCCATTTCCCATGGGGAATATGGAGTAGGGAAATAGCCGCTATATGTATATTCTCCTCCGTCCATCAAATCCCAGTACTCTGGGTTTTGGTTATCTACTCTTGATGCTTCAACTGTAGGATAAAGGTCTGGGAGTCCCATCGTATGACTGAATTCGTGACAGAAAACTCCGATACCATTGAGTAATGGCGTGCCATTGAACTGATTATCCACTACAGTAGGAGTAGCATTCAACTCGTTGTTGATACCATATCTGCAAATCTTTTTACCATTCAACTTGAGCAAGTTGCTGGTTCCCGGGTCATAGAAATTGTAAATGCCTGATTTTGGCCAAAGGCAATCTGAACTATTGCCACTGAGACTCTCGCTATAACCAGCATATATGACATAAACCAAGTCAACATATTCGTCATTATTTTGATCGTAGTCAGCAAAGTTGACCTTACTTGAGACACCCTTGCAAGCTTCGGCTATCATTTTGTCAAAATAGGCATCTGTAGTACCGACATTGCTACCATAATATGCAGAATTTTTACTTACGGTAACAGGACCTACAATGTCAAACTGTGGTTTGAACTGTCCCTTACTCATATTATTGAAGTACTGGGATACACTGCCGTAGTTTACCATTCCTTTTACATAAGCATTGTTGGCTTCAGGCGCATCTGCTCCTTCGGCTCCTTTAAGATAATGGGTAAATGTGGCAACGGGATCTTGGCTCCTGAATTTGACATCCTGAAATTCTACCAGAATGACCAAAGCTTTCGGTGAACCAGTATGAGGGAAATATGCAGGATTTACTGTGCCGATAGGTTTGGCAAGTGCCTGAGGCTCTGCATTGAGCAAGTTGAGAAACTTCTCCTTGTTCTGGTTATTAATGACCTGTTCTTCCACAGTTCCACGTTCACCGGCATTATGAGCCAATTGTGGGGTAGCTTTCAGCGTTCCGTCTTCCTCCACCTGTGCAACATAATAGTTGCTACCCACCTGTACGAGAAGTACATCGTCTGCGGTACTGTACCAGCTGAAGTGTTCATCACCATGAAGGCGAATGGTCAGTTGGCTGCCATCACTCTGGGTAATGGTAGTGAGTGCAGTATGCGCTTTTGCAGCAAAGCCGCTTGCGATGCCCATCAGAGCAAATGCAATGCTAAGTAAAATCTTCTTCATATAATGATTTTTAATTATTAATGCTAATTTCGTTTGATTAATGCTTTATTTGAATGCTAAATGATAACTTTATTTGTTTGATAGAATTCTTTATTTGAAATAATATTGTCCCTTCTTCTGGGTCTGGTGACCAAACTCGATGGCATGGTGCGGACAATGGTGGTAACAATTGAAACATGTGAGGCAGTCGTCATGATGCAGCCATACAGGCATTTTCCCCTTGCCGCCATCAATATCTCCAACGGGACAGACATGGGCGCAGATGCCACATTTCACACATTTGTCTGCTGTGACGTGAAAACGCTTGTCTGTAATGAGAATCTTTTCGAAGAAACCACCCACAACCTTAGTGAAAAACCATGGAATAGGACCTTTTACCAATCTGCAGATACCTTCTTTACGGTTGAAAATCTCCTCGCAGATTTCTTCCAGTTCCAAAGCTGACTTCTCCTTTTTCCGAATCTCCTTTTCCTTCGGATCAACATCCATGAAAGGTAATCCTACGTATGACTCAGGCATGATGAGAGAGTAGGAAGAGGTTACCTCATGCACTCCAATATTCGATAAGGAAGAATTGGATGCTATTGTTGCGTTGAGATTCTCTATGGTCAGTCCGATACTGTCACCAGCCGTGCAGACAGCATAGGTGTAAACGGGGTTTGGAACTGGCGATTCATGGTTGGGGTGCACTTCTTCAGTTGGTAGTTTGACCTGAAGTTTAGCTATAAATTCCCTGACAAGTCTTGGAACCCTCCAGCCATGAACGGGAAAAACGAAACCAAGCCGTTCACCTTTTTCCAAGATGAACGGCTCAGTATATTGGGCGCCTGATTTTTTGATGAGCCTCATTTCTTCGGCAATATCAATCAGTCGCTCATGTGTAGCTGTTGCCAATTTGATGGCAGCCCAGCGGGTATTTCCTGTACCAGAAAAATAAAATATCATTTTTAGTTTCAGTGCAATCAGATTTATTTCTGTTCTTCCACCATGACACCCTCGATGTAAAGGCGTGTCATCTCAACGTTGCCATTGCTACGAACGGTGATAGACTTCTTGAAATGACCAGGGAACATACCCTTGCCATTGTATGTTACAGTAATCTGACCTTTATGACCTGGTGCGATAGGCTGCTTGGTATAGGCTGGAATAGTGCAGCCGCAACTGGCGATGGCCTGATTGATAATCAATGGCTTATTGCCTACGTTTGTGAAAGTGAAAGTAGTCTTCTGTACAGGAGACTTCTCACTGAAGTTGCCAAAGTTGTGTACCACTCTGTCAAACTTGATTTCTGCCTGTGCGCTTGCTGTTGCTACCATGGCAACAAGCATTGTCAGCGCTAAGATAAATCTTTTCATATCTTTGATTTTATTTAGATTCAACTTTTTATTTGCATATTTGGATGCAAAGTTACGCATAAAGTTTAGTATTCTGCTACTTTTTTACAAAATTTTATACTTAATCATGCGATATTCTATTCTTTATCAAGCAATTGAGCCAGAAATTGTCCTGTAAGACTCTTATTGCAATGCATCACTTCCTCTGGCGTACCGGCAACAACCAGGTTGCCACCCTTGTCACCTCCTTCAGGACCGAGGTCGATGATATAGTCGGCGCATTTGATGACATCAAGATTATGCTCGATGACAACCAGTGAGTGCCCTCTCTCAATGAGTGCATTGAAAGCATGAAGCAGTCGCTTGATATCATGGAAGTGCAGACCGGTGGTAGGCTCGTCGAAGATGAAGAGGGTAGGTTCCTGATCTTCCTTACCGATGAAGAAGGCAAGTTTGACACGCTGGTTTTCTCCACCAGAAAGCGTACTTGAATTCTGTCCGAGCTTGATATAGCCTAATCCGACTTCCTGCAAAGGGCGTAAACGGCTGACGATGACGCGGCAGGAATCGAAGTCACCATTATTGTGCTGGTTCTTCTCGTCTGCAAAGAATTCGATAGCTTCGTTCACGGTCATGTTGAGCACATCATTAATATTCTTACCTCCGTATTGTACCTCAAGGATATCGTGCTTGAATCGTTTGCCTTTGCATGCTTCGCATTGCAAAACCAGGTCTGCCATGAATTGCATTTCGATTGTTACATAACCTGCTCCCTTGCACTCTTCACATCTTCCTCCCTCAGCATTGAAGGAGAAATAGGCAGGAGTGAATCCCATCTGTTTTGACAACGGTTGGTTGGCAAAGAGCGAACGGATGGCATCGTATGCCTTCAGATAGGTGGCAGGGTTGCTGCGGGAACTTTTACCGATAGGGTTCTGATCCACAAACTCCACATGCTTGATGGCGTTGACATCGCCTTCTAAGCCTAAGTGCTCACCTGGTGCATCTGCCACCAAGTCTAAATGACGGCGCATGGCAGGGAAGAGGATTCCCTTGATGAGCGAACTCTTGCCGGAACCAGAAACACCAGTCACTACCGTAAAAACATTGAGCGGCAACTTGACGTCGATGCCTCTGAGGTTATTCATTCTGGCACCCTTGATTTCGATGAAACGGTTCCAGGCACGATGGCTTGTTGGTGTTTCTATCTTTTCATGATGGGTGAGATACTTGATGGTGTAACTATTAGGGTATTTCTCCAAGAGTTTCTGCTGGGCTTCCTTGTCGGTAGTAGAATACTCAGAAGCAGGACCGGCATAAACCAGTTGACCGCCCAGACGACCAGCATCCGGACCGATATCTATCAGGTAGTCGGCAGCTCGCATGATTTCCTCGTCATGCTCTACGACGACTACAGTATTTCCTAATTGCTGCAATTCTCTCAGCACCTTGATGAGTCGTGCTGTATCTCTGCTGTGAAGACCGATGCTTGGCTCGTCGAGAATATAGACACTTCCTACAAGTGAAGAACCTAAGTTGGTGGTCAGGTTGATGCGCTGGCTTTCACCTCCTGAAAGGGAGTTGGAAAGACGATTGAGCGTGAGATAACCGAGTCCCACATCCAGCAGGAACTGCAGACGGTTGGTAATCTCGGCAAAAAGTCTTTTGCTCACGCATTTCTCGTGTTCGGTCAGTTCCAGTTTGGTAAACCAGATCTTGAGATTGGTGATAGACATCTCCACGAGTTCAGTAATACTTTTGCCGCCAATCTTCACATAGTTAGCTTCTTTCTTTAAGCGAGTGCCGTGGCAATCTGGACAAATCGTCTTGCCGCGGAATCTGCTGAGCATCACGCGGTACTGTATCTTATATTGGTTTTCCTTCACCATTCTGAAGAATTCGTCAATGCTCACCCTGTCGTGTGGCTCACGATTCTTCTCAGAAGGAAGACCATGCCAAAGCCAATCTTTCTCCTTTTGAGAGAGTTCGAAGTATGGTTTGAAAATAGGGAAATTATAGGACTCTGCTCTGCGGATAAATTCCTTGAGCCACATACCCATCTTTTCTCCTCGCCAGCAAACCACACAACCGTCATAAACACTCAGGGAAGTATTTGGGATGACGAGCTTTTCGTCAATGCCGATTACGCTTCCGTAACCCTCGCAGGTAGGACAGGCACCCAGAGGAGAATTGAAGGCAAACATATTGTCTGACGGTTCCTCGAAGGTCATTCCATCTGCTTCAAAACGGGTCGAAAAATCATAGGCAATCTTACTTGGCAAGAACAGGAGGCGGCAGGCGCCATCTCCTTCGTAAAAAGCTGTTTCGGCTGAGTCCATGAGACGGCTGATATCATCTTTTTCTTCACTTACGGAAGAACGGTCTATCACGAGAAAGATTTCCATGCCTGTTTCAGTCATCAGCTTTTTGAGCTTTTCGTCAGAGGCTTCAAGAAGATCCCTCATGCTTACTTCTGGCGAAAGCATCTCACCGCTATTGGCTTTATCCAGGAAGTCTTCGATGCGTTCAAACTCATTTTTCACCAAAATACGTGCATATCCTTCCTGAATATACATCTCCAGTTGCTTGCTGAGGCTTCGTCCCTCAACGATGTGAAGAGGGGAAAGGATGACAAACTTGGTGCCCTTGGAATATTGGTGGGTACAAGATAAGATATCTTCTGTGGTATGGCGTTTTACCTCCTGTCCGCTGATAGGAGAGATAGTTTTTCCTATGCGTGCATAGAGCAATCTGAGATATTCGTAAATTTCAGTACTGGTGCCCACGGTGGAACGTGGGTTACGGGAAATAACTTTCTGCTCGATGGCGATGGCAGGTGGCAATCCCTTGATGAAGTCACATTCTGGTTTGCTCATTCGCCCCAAAAACTGTCGGGCGTATGAAGATAGAGATTCCACATAACGGCGCTGACCTTCGGCATAGAGTGTGTCGAAAGCCAGCGATGACTTACCGGAGCCAGAGACACCCGTGATGGCTACAAATTTGCCCTGAGGTATCTTGACATTGATGTTTTTGAGATTGTTAGCCCTGGCTCCTTTGATCTCAATATATTTATCTTTTGCCATTTTTTACTTTTTTACCTTTTTACTTTTTTACCCTTTTACCTTTACTCATGATGATAAGGTTCACCTTTTATAATGGTACACGCGCGATAGAGGGCTTCTGTGAAGATGAGGCGCACCATCTGATGCGAGAAAGTCATCTTGGAGAGGGAAATCTTCTCGTTGGCACGCTCATAGACTGCCTGCGAGAAGCCATAGGGACCACCAATGATGAAGACAAGTCTTCTGGCAGTAGCCTGCTTACGTTCTATCCATTTGGCAAATTCGATGCTGCGGAATTCCTGACCATGTTCGTCCATCAATACAACGGTATCTGAAGGTTGCAGGAGTTTCAATATCATTTCCCCTTCTTTTTCCTTCTGTTGCTGTTCGCTGAGGCTCTTCGTATTCTTGAGCTCAGGAATAGTCGTAATATTGAAAGGCATGTAGTGGGTGATGCGCTCAGCATAGTCCTTGATGCCTGCAATAAAATGCTTGTTTACGGTCTTTCCGACCAATATCAGTTCTGTCTTCATGATTGTTCTTTGTTCTTCACTCTTCGTTCTTCACTTTCTCCTCGTCCCTGTAATATCCCTTTCCTGTTCGTTTTGGATTCTTCGGGAACCAGCCTTTCTCGCATCGCTCTCTCTGTTCAAAGAGTTCACCGATGCTCCACAGGCATGAGGCACCTACCACACCTAAAATGGCAGAGAAGAGCACATTAGCAATCAGGAAGGCTGCGCCGATGCAGACAATGCCGGCAACGAGGAATATCCACCAGAACCGGATGCCCGTATAATATTCCGTCTTCATCACGATAGGATGAAAGATACCTATTATTAAAAAGGTGGAAATGGCGATGATAACGCCCGTATAATATATTTCCATATTTTTTGATTCTTAAATTATTACCATAAAACTAATACAATATTGCTAAATATCAGCCTTATTCTATTTTCATTTCCGTTTCAAAGTGCAAAAATACAAAAAAAACTCCAAACTTGTTGTGTTTATGAAATAATTTATATATCTTTGTACTCAAATTATTAATAACATATATATAATCAGACTATGGCTAATAACGCAGAATTAATCAAGCAGTGTGAGGAAAGAGCACAGCAGTGGCTCACTCCCGCTTTTGACGAAGAAACACGTAATGAAGTAAAGGCAATGCTCGAGGCTGAAGATAAATCTGCTCTCGTTGATGCTTTCTATCAGAACTTGGAGTTCGGTACTGGTGGCTTGCGCGGTATCATGGGTGCAGGAACCAACCGTATGAACAAGTATATTGTAGGTATGGCTACTCAAGGCTTTGCCAACTACATCCTCAAGGCTTTCCCAGGTGAAAAGAACCTCTCTGTAGTGGTTGGTCATGACTGCCGTAACAACTCTCGTCTCTTTGCAGAGACAGTAGCAGCTATCTTCTCTGCCAACGGTATCAAGGCTTATCTCTTTGAGAGCCTCCGCCCAACACCAGAGATTTCTTTCGCTATCCGTGAACTCGGTGCTAAGGCTGGTGTGAACGTAACTGCTTCTCACAATCCTAAGGAGTACAATGGTTACAAGGCTTACTGGAGTGATGGTGCTCAGGTTTTGGCTCCACATGATACGGGTATCATCGAGGAGGTGAACAAGGTTACTATCGATCAGGTGAAGTTTGAGGCTAACTGGGATTTGATCAAGATTATCGGTGGTGAGATGGATTATGACTACATGACTGCTGTTCATTCTGCCATGATCGACCAGGATGTCATCAATCGTCAGAAGGACCTCAACATTGTTTACTCAGCTATGCATGGTACTGGTCGTGTCATCGTTCCTCTCTGCTTGCGTTCATGGGGTTTCCAGAACATCAATGTAGTTCCTGAGCAGATGGTTGTAGATGGCAACTTCCCAACCGTTGTTTCTCCTAACCCAGAGAATGCTGAGGCTATGACTCTCGGTATGAAGCTCGGTACTAAGTTGAATGCTGACCTCGTAGTAGCTACCGACCCTGATGCAGACCGTTTGGCTATCGTTTGCCGCGATGACAAGGGTGAGTGGATGATTATCAATGGTAACCAGACTGCCATGATGTTCTGCTACTATATCATTGAGAACAAGAAGAAGTTGGGCAAGTTGAAGCCAACAGACTTCCTCGTAAAGACCATCGTAACAACAGAGGTTATCGCTGAGATTGCCAAGAAGAACAACGTAGAGTTGCGCGACTGCTACACTGGTTTCAAGTGGATTGCACGCGAGATTGCTATCTCTGAGGGCAAGCAGCAGTATATCGGTGGTGGTGAGGAGAGCTTCGGTTTCTTGCCATACGATAAGGTACGTGATAAGGATGCTCCTGCTTCTATCTGCTTGATTTGTGAGATTGCTGCCTGGGCTAAGGATCAGGGCAAGACTCTCTACGATCTCTTGATGCAGATCTATGCAGAGTATGGCTTCAGCAAGGAGTTCACTGTAAATGTAGTTCGCCCAGGTAAAACTGGTGCTGATGAGATCAAGCAGATGATGACAGACTTCCGTGCTAACCCTCCAAAGGAGTTGGGTGGCAGCAAGATTGTAACTTGGAAGGACTACCAGACTCTGGAGGCTAAGCATGCTGATGGCAGTGTAGAGAAACTCGACATGCCAACAACAAGCAATGTGCTCCAGTGGTTCTGTGATGACAACACCAAGGTGAGTGTTCGTCCATCAGGTACAGAGCCTAAGATTAAGTTCTATATCGAGGTAAAGGATCCTTCATTCAAGTGCGCTGGCTGCTACAACCGTTGTACAGCAGCTGCTATGGAAAAGATCGAGGCTATCAAGAAGAGCTTGAACTTGGATTAATTCGTAGATTATATTTCCGGCGAGAGGTCATCCTGACTTCTCGCCTTTTTATTGCTCTTTGCAAAATGATTCTGCAGAATAAGATTCATACAGAATTATAAAAAAGAAACTCCCCAGATTCGTCAAGAATCTGGGGAGTTTTATTAGATATAAATTAAATAATCTCAAACAAATAGGCGGTGCTATTTTTCAATAGACGATGTGATTTGCATTGGAATATTACTTGCTCAAATTAGCAATGGTAGCAATCATGGCTGCGATGCTTGACATACTTGTACCGAGACTCATCGTTTCTGCAATACTCATCTTGCGCTTCAACTTGGCAGGAACTACAATTTCACAACCAGGTTGAACTTTAGCACCATGACCAACTTTGGCAACCTTACCATTCATATAGATGATATATGACTTGCTCTTGATGGCATCAGAAGCAAAACCACCAGCTTGGTCTATGTAGTAGCTTGCCCGTTTGCCCTTTTCATAGGCAACAGTATTGGCATACATCACAGCACCATTGATTTTTACGGTTCCAGTATATTGTGGAACGACCAGTCGGTCTCCTTCACGCAATACCAGGTCGTCATCGCAACCAGGATTCTTGAGCGCTGCAGCCAGGTCAATTCCTACAGGATATTCATCAGGAACATTGAATTTCTCCAATTCTGCATTCTTGGCTCCTTCTGCAGCTTGTTGGAGATTGCCGCTGTTGCTACTAGCTGCCAATTGGAGGAGGTTCTTCTGCTGTTGCTCACGCTGCATCTTCAGAACAGCTTCCATGCGGGCTTTCTCTGTGCTGTTGGCTCTACGGATTAAGCGTGCTCCCTTGATATATGCCTCATTGGTTGCTCCACCTGCCTTGTAGAACAGGTCGCTTATGCGGGAATTACGCTTGGTAAGCGTATAAGTTCCAGCAAACATAACCTCACCCTCGATGCTCACATTTTCCAGTTCGTTGTAAGCAGGACTCTTGCGGATGGAAACCTCGTCGAAAGGCATCAGGACAAATCCAGGAGTGCCATCAATGACAAAACCATCCTTTAAGGAGAGGGTGAATGTCTGGGCAATCAAGCTATCTGGTTTCAATGCCTTGGCATCAGAAACGCGGCGGCTTACGTTGACATTCACGGTGGATGCCTTGTCGGTCAGACCACCAGCCTGAAGAACGAAGTCTTCGATAGTTTCATTGTCGGCGTATTTATAGGTTCCAGGATACTGTACCTCGCCGCGAATTGTGATGGTTCGCTCTATCAGTTTATCCTGTCGGGTAGGGATGAAGAGCACATCATTCTCCTTCAACGGAATATCTGCCACCTTTCCACTCATGATACCTGCGATATCCATACTGATAACTTCCAATGTGCGGTCTGGCTTCATTCTGTGCATGACCGCTCTATTGGTGAATGCATCCTCAGTAAGACCTTCTGCATGTTCTACCAGAGAACGAACGCTGTTAATCTGTTCGCCGATATTGTACATACCTGGACGGAATACAGCACCCTTGATTTCTACCGTATTGGCATATCTTGGCAGGATGGAGTCAACGCTTACTGAATCGCCATCAGCGATGTGGAAACTGGCAAAATCGAATTCGTCAACATTGAATACGGCATATTCTCTTCCTGTCTTTCTGTTCACACGTACCGATTTCTTATAAGCATCACCGGTGAAGCTACCGGCATATTTGAGCAGTGAATTGATGCTCTCGTTCTTTTTCATCTCATAGAACATCGGGCGTTTTACCTTACCCGTGATGTTGACCAGACAGTCGTATGGACCTACTACAATCACATCATTGTCTGCGAGTCGTACATTGCCTGTCAACTTGCCATTGAGGATGTAGTCGTAGATATCAACTACAGTAACCAACCTGTTGTTTCTATATACCTTAATATTACGGAGTGTACCCAGGTCGTTGGTTCCTCCAGCCATGTAGAGGGCATGAAAAACGGTAGCGAAGGCAGAGAGGGTATAGGTTCCTGGAGCCTTTACTTCACCCATCACATTGACCATAATGGTCTTGGTCTGGCCTACTGTCAACTTGATATGGCTGGAAGAATATCTGCTACCTAACGTACCGCGCAATCTTGCATTAGCCTGAGCAACGGTGAGGCCACTGACATTCACCGGACCATACCCCTCGATGGTAACAGTTCCATCTGGAGAAACTGTACTCTCGATGGTTTTCTGGGAAGCACCATAGATGTCGATGATGACAGCATCACCAGGACCCAAGCGGTAGTTCTGTGGGGTTGCGATATTCATGTTAGGCTCAAAGCTCAACTCCTTATTATTAAAGATGTCGCGGCCGAAGACCTTCTTGCGATTGTATCTCTGTTCTGCTAGCAAATGACGAAGCAACTGGGTTGAATCAGGGTAGATACCATACATCTCGTTCTGCATGTCCACATACTCCTCGTCCTGATTATCGTAAGTATGCTTATAGGAGAAATCTCGCTGGCCTTTGATTCTATAGTTGCTATAGTTACTGGCCTCCTTGTCAGCCTCTTTCCCATAATCATCACGAGTTTTACCGTTGTTGGTACGTAGGCGAGATCCATTTGATGAGACTTTTCCTGTAGCACTGGCAAGGCCGCCCAGTTTGGCTTCCTTTTCATAGCGAGTGCGTACACGTCGAATCTGAGAAATATCAACACCGCGTTGCATCAACTTGGTGACGATTTGTGCATTCGAGGTTCCAGAGTTGTGCTCCTTTACCACAAATTGCATCACTTGGTCGTCGGTCATGCTGGAAGATTGAGCCATGGCTACTGATGAGACCATGAAAAGCATGAGCGAAAAGATGATTAATTTCTTCATTTCACTATTAGTTTTGTTCTGTTTCTTATATAATAACTCAAAAATTTGCAATTTGTTGTAAATTTAGAGCTATTTCTTGAAACCGAAAATTCGTTTGATGAATTTCTTTACGACATTTTCTTTCTTCTGAGGGTTGACAATTGGAGTTGGTTTGCGAGAATTTGATTTCTCGTTAGCCTTCTTCTGTGCAACGCCTCTTCCTCTTCCGTTGCTGCCAGGACGTACGTTCTCTGGTGCATTGCTGCGCTGGTTGTTGTTGCGCTGTTCACTGGTCTTACGATTATCCTGTCTGTTACGGTTGTTTCTATTGTTGCGCTTTCCGCCTTGTCTTGTCTCACCTTCCTGCTTGCTTTCGGCATTCTGCTGACGGTTATTTCTTGATTGCTGCTTGTTGGCGTTCTGTTGCTTATTGGCGTTCTGCTGCTTATTGGCGTTCTGCTTGTTTGCATTCTGCTGCTTTTCGGCATTCTGCTTATTTGCATTCTGCTGTTTGCCGTTTCTGTTGTTTGGCTTGTTTGCAACCTGTTCGCCCTGCTGCTCACCTTGCTGGCGAGGAGCCTTTTCCTGACGGTTGTTCTGTTTGTTCGGCTTGCGCTTGTGTGCAGTCTGGTCGCGGTCTTTCTGGCGGCGGCTCTTTGCACTGGTCTTGCCGTTACCATTGTTTTTACCTGGTTTCTTAGGCTTGTCCATCTTGACATACTCAGGACCTTCGCCACACTCTGCAGGCAATGGCATCTTTTCTACCACTTTTTCCAGGAACTTTTCTATCTGCTGGAACCAGTAGATATCCATTTCCGTAACCAAGGTAATGGCTCTTCCGTCTCTATCTGCACGCGCGGTACGACCGATGCGGTGTACATAGTCTTCTGTGTCGTGCGGAACATCGAAGTTGATAACTAATGTGATATCATCGATATCGATACCGCGGGCAACAATATCCGTAGCAACCAGCACGTCAATCTGGCCGCTCTTAAATTTGAACATGATGTCATCACGTTCTTGCTGAGAAAGGTCGGAGTGCATTTCACCACAGTTGATCTTCTGTTGCTGTAGTGAAGCAGAGAGCTGTTTCACCTTTGTCTTACTGCCGCAGAAGATAATGACGCGCTTCAGGTCACCAGCCTTGAAGATATCCTTGATGATGCTCATTTTCTGGGCCTCATAGCAGACGTATGCTTCTTGTTTGATTTTCTCGGCAGGCTTGCTGACAGCAAGTTTGATTTCTACTGGATTCTTCAGCAAGCTCTTCGCCAGTTCCTCGATCTTGGTAGGCATGGTTGCTGAAAACATGATAGTCTGGCAAGACTGAGGCAATTTCTTGGCGATGGTCATGATATCCTCAGAGAAACCCATGTCGAGCATGCGGTCTGCCTCGTCAAGGATAAAGAAACTTACCTTACTTAAATCTACATTTCCCAGACTGATATGGGTGATGAGTCGGCCAGGAGTAGCTATTACTACATCAGCACCCATACGGAGACTCTTCAATTCCTGGTCGTAGCGGTTGCCGTCATTGCCACCATATACAGCCACGCTGCTCACTCCCTGCAGATAGTAGCTGAATCCCTGCATGGCCTGGTCTATCTGCTGTGCCAGTTCTCGGGTAGGTGACATGATGATGCAGTTGATGGCATCTTCAGGGTATCCACCGTCATCCAACTTACTCAGAATAGGCAACAGATAGGCGGCAGTCTTACCGGTACCCGTTTGAGCCACACCAAGAACGTCATTACCTTTCAATATCTCAGGAATACATTTCTCTTGAACAGGGGTGCATGTGTCGAAATGCATGTCATATAACGCATCAAGCACATTGTCATTTAAATCTAATTCGTCAAAATACATTTATAATCTCTTTATTATTATATATAATAATGTGTAGGTCTCTCTTGAAATAAGTGATGACCGTCATACATTATCTATTATTATATGATACAATCTTACATTATCTCGGTGCATTGCGATAGCAGAAATATGCTACGACGGCAAAGAGGATATTTGGCATCCATGCAGCAAGCATAGGTGGGAAGTTGGCTTGTATGGCAAAGGTTGCCGATACGGTCTGAAGCATGATGTATCCGAAACTCAGGGCGAGTCCCACACCGAGTGCCATACCCATTCCTCCCTTGCGCTTCTTGGCAGAGAGGGAGAGACCGATGATGGTCAGGATAAAGGAGGCAAAGGATGCTGCTATTCGCTTGTGGTATTCCACCTGATATTGCACCACATTGCCGGAACCTCGGTCTATCTGCTTGTTGATGTACTCCTTCAATTCTGGACTGGTAAAGGTCTCCTGCTGTCCCTTGGAATATACCAGGTCGGTTGGTTCCATGGTTATCAGCGTATCTTTCTCAGCACCGCTGGTAATATGTTCCTTCATACCTTGCAGCTTACGCACCTTCCAATTGCTGATTTTCCAATGGTACTTGGAATCTGAGATGGTATCGTACTGTACCTCCATCGCAGTAAGGTGGCTGACCAGCTTTTTCTCCTGAAATTTATCCAGACAGAAACCATATCCTCTTTTGGTCGTATTGTCGTAGTGCTGGATGTATGCGATGACTCCACGGTCCACCTGCAACTGCACATTGTCTGCAGACGTGTTCTTGGCCTTTTTCTTATACATGTTTTCAAAGTTCTGTCTGATGACGGTACCATGTGGTATCACGTATGCAGACAGCGAGTAGGAGAGTGCAGAGAGCATGACACACGTCAGCATGTATGGTCGCATCAAACGCTTGAAGGATGTTCCGGAAGCGAGGATAGCGATAATTTCTGAATTGCCAGCCATCTTAGTCGTGAAGAGGATGACGGCAATGAATACAAACAAGGCACTGAACAAGTTGGCGAAGTATGGCACAAAGTTGGCATAGTAATCGAAGATGATGGCACGCATAGGAGCATGATTCTCCGAAAACTTGGCCAGATTCTCATTGAAGTCGAATACGATGGCAATGGAGATAATCAGTGCGATACTGAAAAAATAATATCCCACGAACTTCTTGATGATGTACCAGTCTAATCGCTTGATATATCTGAAGAGGTTGAGAAACCTGAGTACTCTCAGGAATCTCAACTTGTGGGCGGTCCATTTCGCGGCCTTTACGAGCCATGCGAAATGTTTGCCAAACCATCGCTGAAACTTGTATCTTCTGCGATGTTTCCTTATTTGTTTAAAATTTTTCATTATATTTCTTTAAATTCTTCGTCCTAATTGGTCGATGATGGAACGCTTCCACTGTACGAAGTCGCCCTGCTCGATGTGCTGGCGTGCATCTGTTACCAGTCGGAGATAGAAGGCGAGGTTGTGGATGCTGGCAATCTGCATTGCCAAAAGCTCCTGTGCTTTGAAAAGGTGGTGGAGGTATGCCTTGGTTGTTATGCGGTCGATATCGCAACCTTCCGGGTCAACAGGGCTGAAGTCCATTTCCCATTTCTTGTTACGCATATTCATGGTGCCATTGTAGGTGAATAGCATGGCGTTTCTTCCGTTTCGGGTAGGCATAACGCAGTCAAACATATCAACTCCTCGTTCGATAGCTTCCAGAATGTTCTGTGGAGTACCTACTCCCATGAGGTAGCGAGGCTTGTCCTTAGGAAGAATCTCATTGACCACCTCTATCATCTCATACATCACTTCTGTTGGTTCACCTACGGCAAGACCACCGATGGCATTTCCGTCAGCGCCCTTGTCGGCTACATACTTAGCAGCTTCTCTTCTCAGTTCAGGGAAGGTACATCCCTGTACGATAGGGAAGAGACTCTGGTTGTAGCCATAGAGAGGTTCTGTCTCATCGAAGCGCTTGATGCAACGGTCCAGCCAGCGCTGGGTCAACTCCAAGCTTTTCTTTGCATACTGGAAATCACTTTGTCCAGGAGGACATTCATCAAATGCCATCATGATGTCGGCACCGATGATACGCTCTGTATCCATGACATTCTCTGGAGTAAAGATGTGTTTACTACCGTCAATGTGAGAACGGAATTCGCAACCTTCTTCTCTCAGTTTGCGGATGCCAGTCAGTGAAAATACCTGAAAGCCACCGCTATCTGTAAGGATAGGACGGTCCCAGCCATTGAAACCATGCAGACCGCCAGCAGCCTTGATGACCTCCAGGCCCGGACGGAGGTAAAGATGGTAGGTATTGCCTAAGATAATCTGTGCCTTTACCTGTTTGCGAAGCTCGTCAAAATGTACGCCCTTTACAGAACCAACAGTTCCTACGGGCATGAAGATAGGAGTCTTTATCTGTCCGTGGTCTGTGGTGATGATACCGGTACGTGCATCACTTGCTTTATCTGTTACTTGTAGTTCAAACTTCATGATAGTCTTGATGTTATTTGTTGTTTTCTTCTTCTTCTTCGATGGTGAAATCGACAGGATTCTCCACCTTTTCGTCAGTGAGTGCAAACTTCCATACATCAGCAACATTCTCTACATAGTGGAATTCTACTCCCTTGCGGTATTGCTCAGGAATTTCCTCTATGTCTTTCTGATTGGCCTGACACATCACGATATCTGTGATACCAGCTCGCTTGGCAGCTAAGATCTTCTCCTTGATGCCGCCTACAGGAAGTACCTTTCCACGGAGCGTGATTTCGCCCGTCATGGCTGTATTCTTGCGTACCTTGCGTTGAGTCAGGGCAGAGGCGATACTGGTTGCAATGGTGATACCGGCAGATGGTCCGTCCTTAGGAGTTGCACCCTCTGGTACGTGGATATGGATATTCCAGTTGCTGAATATTCTGTAATCAACTCCGAGCAGGTCGATATGTGCCTTGACATATTCGAGTGCAATCACGGCAGATTCCTTCATCACGTCTCCGAGGTTACCTGTCAGTGTGAGTTTTCCAGCCTTGCCCTTGCTGAGAGAGGTCTCGATGAAAAGAATTTCGCCTCCCACGGAAGTCCATGCCAATCCGGTAACGACACCCGCATAAGCATTGCCCTGATAGATGTCACGGTTGAACGGAGGATTGCCCAAGAGGGTTGCTGCCTCGGCTGGGGTGATGTTGGTTGTTTCCAACATGTCCTCGTAAGCCAATTTGAAAGCCATTTTGCGTAAGGCTTTGTTGATCTGTTTCTCCAACTGTCGCACACCGCTTTCTCGGGTATATTGCTCGATGATCTTCTCAATGGCAGCTTTTGAGAACTTGATCTTTGGAGTATATTTCTTGAGACCGGTATTCTCCAACTCTCTCGGAATCAGATGACGCTTGGCAATCTCTACCTTCTCCTCTGTGATGTAACCACCTACTTCAATGAGTTCCATACGGTCGAGCAATGGACGTGGGATAGAACTCAGGTCGTTGGCTGTGGCTATGAAGAGAACCTTCGACAAATCATAGTCAATATCCAGATAGTTATCATGGAAAGCCTTGTTCTGTTCCGGGTCGAGAACTTCCAGCAAAGCCGAAGAAGGATCACCATTAAAGTTGGCCTGTGAAATCTTGTCAATCTCATCAAGGATAAAGACAGGGTTGGCGCTACCAGCCTTCTGGATATTCTTGATGATACGACCAGGCATGGCACCGATGTAAGTGCGGCGATGACCTCTGATTTCAGCCTCGTCGTGCAAACCGCCAAGAGAAACTCTCACGTATTTACGGCCCATCGCTTGTGCAATGCTTTTGCCGAGACTGGTTTTACCAACTCCCGGAGGGCCATAGAGGCAGAGGATAGGGCTCTTCAGATCATCACGTAAAGCTCTTACAGCGAGGTATTCCAGAATGCGCTCTTTCACCTTTTCCATGCCATAATGGTCTTTATCCAAAACCTTTTTGGCATGTTTGAGACTCAAGTTATCTATCGTGCAGTCATTCCAAGGCAAATCTACCATTGTCTGCAGGTAGTTGATCTGTGTAGAATAGTCAGGACTTTGCGGATGCAAGGTGTCGAGTCGCTTGAATTCCTTATTGAATATTTTCTCTACATTCTCATTCCAATTTTTACTCTTGGCTTTTTCAAGAATCTCTTTCTTCTCAGGGCTCATGTCGTTTCCGCCGAGCTCTTTCTTGATGTTCTTGAGCTGTTGTTGCAGGAAGTATTCACGTTGCTGTTCGTCCAGATCATTCTTTGTTTTCTGGCGGATGTCAGACTGTATGTCAAATAACTGTTTGAGTCTGTTCTCATATTTGAGGGCTTCAAACATGCGGTCTGTCATACTATTCATTTCCAGCATCTTGATCTTTTCCTCTATACTGAAAGGCATGGATGACAAGATGAAGTTTGTGCGTATCAGCGGATTGGATATAGAGTTGATTGCATACTCTGCATCATCAGGTATCTCATCGCTGTCTTGAATCAACTTGATGGTTTGAGAGAACAGAGACTTTTGCAAAAGTCTGAATTCCGTATCTGTTTTTTTAGGCCATTCTTCAGAAATGCTTTCCACATATCCGCTATAGAATGGTTGTTTTGTTTCGAGACTTTTCAATTTGCATTTCCCCAATCCTTGTACTACGATAGTGATCTGTCCATTTTGCTGACCAGGAAGTTCTACCATTTTGATGAGACGGCAGAAAACACCAGTTTCAAAGAGGTCTTCCTTTTCAGGATTATCCAGATTGGCATCCTTTTGAGTAAAAGCGCAGAAAATAAGATCGTCGTTTTTCTGTTTGAGATAATCTACAACTGCGATACTTTGCTTCCTGCCAAGTATGATAGGGGTGAGAACGGTAGGGAAGATCACTAAGTCTCGGGTGCAGATAATTGGATACGTCCCGGATTCTCTATCTTTTAGCAATTCCGTAATGTCGCCTTCAAAATCGGCAATCATGTGTAATTGATTATTTTTAATATTGTCCATATTCTGTTATAAATGCATTTTGGCTTGCAAAGATAGCCTTTTTTGGTGAATTTTGGGTTGAAAGATACAAAATTTAATATTATAATGTGTAATTTCTTTCTTTATAGACTGTTTTTTGCTGAAAAGTAAAATATATTGCGTGTTTTTTCGTTAGAAAATTAAATGAAGCATGAATTTAGAATATGACAGGTTTTCGATTTAAACAGTTTGAGATATTACAAGACCGTTGTGCCATGAAGGTGGGAACGGATGGTGTGTTGTTAGGAGCATGGGCTTCTGGCGGAACTCGTATTCTCGATATCGGATGTGGTACGGGGTTGATAGCCTTGATGATGGCTCAGCGTTTTCCTGCTGCCCAGGTGGTAGGTATTGATATTGACGAAGAGGCTTGTGGACAGGCAAGGGAAAATGTGGCAGTCAGTCCTTTTGGTGATAGAATTGATGTAGCTCATTGTCGGTTGCAGGATTATTCCGGTGAGGAATTTGATGCGATAGTCAGTAATCCTCCGTTCTTTCTGAATAGTTTGAAAAATCCGGATAGCAAAAGGGCAATGGCTCGACATGCTGATACCTTGCCATTTAGGGATCTCTGGCAAGGTGTAAAACGCTTACTTTCTGAAAATGGAATTTTCTCGGTTGTACTGCCTTCTGACGTAAAGGAGAATTTTGTGTCAGAAGCCTGTATGTCAGGATTTTACATTGTTAGACAATGTGCTGTGAAGACGATAGAAAGAAAGCAGCCGAAACGCTATCTCCTGGCCTTTTCCAGACATAGAAACGGTGAACTGGAAAATGCCACGGAAATCATGATGAATCAAGATGGAAATCGTAGCGAATGGTATGCGAAAATAACTGACGAGTTCTATCTTTAAACGCATCGCCTTTAAGGGGTGGTTTAAGATGGTTATATGCGTCTATTTAAATATTTAGTTTGCGTTAAATATTCAGTTTGCGCTGCACAAGTTTGCTTAAAGCCTCCACTTTTTTGCTTTGCTTGTTGAAGTCATCACGCATGGCATTCAGGTCATTAAAGAACTCTGTAAATGCCGTTTGGATGGCATTGGGCTTGCGGGCATTCTTGTCAGCGTATGGATTGACTATCATCTTGATGCCTTTTTCTTCAAGATGTACGTCAATTTCTGTTCCCGACATCACTGGGTCGCCATCATAGTGGATGACACCCGGTTGGCTTCGGGTGATATGAAGTTTCTTGCAACGGAAACTTTTTATCTTGGAGTTCTTGTCCAAAGTCTTGTTGAACATGTCGAAACTAACCTGTGGAGCTTCGAGTACATCAAAAGGTTCCATGATGATGACGTCCATCAGTCCGTCGCTCATGGAAGCTTGAGGGGCAATGTATGCATTATTGCCGTATTGGGAGGCATTGGCACATGAAATCAGGAAAGCCTTGTATTGTTTCGTACCAGTCTCGTCCTCCAGTGTATAAGTTTCTGGCTGGTATTTCAAGCCTTCTCTGAGGATATTCTCAGCATAGCTGATAGGACCACGCTTTCCGCTTTCCGCAAATTTCATGCTGACAAAGGCGTCAAATCCCATGCCGCATGTACAGAAGAAAGGATATTCATTGATGACTCCATAATCAAGGTCATGAATTTCGCAATGATTGATGATCTCAATGCTTTTTCTCAAGTTCATTGGTATCAGGAGATGGCGTGCCAGCCCGTTGCCCGAACCGCAAGGGATGATGCCTAACGCAGTATCAGAATGGACGATGGAGCGAGCCACTTCGTTGATGGTTCCGTCGCCACCTACAGCCACAACGATATCCACATGGTTGTCCTTTGCTTCGGTGGCAATCTCCGAAGCATGTCCAGCTCTTTCTGTCATCCTAATCTCGTACTCGAAAAGCTCTTTGTTCAATGTTGACTCTATCAGGCTTGGAATGGCAGCCTTGCTGCTGGTGCCAGAAATAGGGTTCATTATGAATACTATCTTTTTCTTCATCCAAAGCAATATTTTTGTAATATGGTTTTGCAAAATTAGCAAAAATCCATAAAAAAACAGGTTTTTATCCAATAAAAAAACGCTAAAATGTAACTTTCTTAGAAAAAAATAGGATTTATAAGTTCTTTTTTGTATCTTTGCAGCCTGAAACAATTGAAAATAATAAAGTACACCTATTAATAATGGGACAATTACAAGAAAGATACAAGAATTATCGTGAACCACAGAAGTATATGGCTGCCGGTGTGTACCCATATTTTCGTGAGATCACAAGTAAGCAGATGACAGAAGTTACTGACATCGATGGTCACAAGATTTTGATGTTTGGTTCTAATGCTTACCAGGGCTTGACTAATGATCAGCGTGTAATAGATGCAGCTAAGGCTGCTCTCGACAAGTATGGCTCAGGCTGTGCTGGAAGCCGTTTCCTTAATGGTACTCTCGATTTGCATGTCCAACTCGAAAAAGAGTTGGCTGAGTTCATGGGTAAAGATGAGACTCTTTGCTTCTCAACAGGTTTCTCTGTAAATCAGGGTGTGTTGGCTTGCGTTGTAGGCCGTAATGACTATGTGATTTGTGATGACCGCGACCACGCATCTATCGTAGATGGTCGTCGTCTCTCATTTGCTACCCAGTTGCACTACAAGCACAATGATATGGAAGACTTGGAGCGTGTGCTCTCTAAACTTCCTCAGGAGGCTATCAAGCTGATTGTTGTGGATGGTGTGTTCTCAATGGAGGGTGATTTGGCTAACTTGCCAGAAATCGTGAAGTTGAAGCATAAGTACAACTGCTCTATCATGGTAGATGAGGCTCATGGCTTGGGTGTGTTCGGTAAGCAGGGTCGTGGTGTCTGCGATCATTTCGGTCTGACAGACGAGGTGGATCTCATCATGGGTACATTCTCTAAGAGTTTGGCTTCCATCGGTGGATTTATTGCATCAGACAAGGATACAATTAATTTCCTCCGTCACAATTGCCGCACCTACATCTTCAGTGCATCTAATACTCCAGCTGCTACAGCTGCAGCTCTTGAGGCACTTCACATTATCCAGAAAGAACCTGAGCGTTTTGAGAATCTTTGGAATGTAACCAACTATGCTTTGAAGCGTTTCCGTGAGGAAGGTTTTGAGATTGGTGAGACTGAGAGCCCTATCATTCCTCTCTATGTTCGTGATGCAGAGAAGACATTCGTCGTAACAAAGATGGCTTATGATGCAGGTGTATTCATCAATCCTGTGATTCCTCCAGCTTGTGCTCCTCAGGATACTTTGGTTCGTTTTGCCTTGATGGCAACTCATACCAAGGAGCAGGTAGAAAAAGCTGTTGTAATCTTGAAGAAAATTTTCGTAGAAGAAGGTATTATCAAGTAATCCTTATATTATATATAATAAGGTATAATGATAAAGGTCAAGTTGGACAGTTCCTGTTTAGCTTGGCCTTTATTTTTTCTTTTTTCAACATTAAATAAAGTACGATGAAATCATTAAAGGAATTATATAGAATCGGCAAGGGTCCTTCGAGCAGTCATACAATGGGACCTCAGCGTGCAGCAAAACTCTTTCTACAGCGTTGCGGTAATGCTTCTTCGTACGAAGTGACGCTTTACGGCAGTTTGGCTGCTACAGGAAAGGGACATATGACAGATGTGGCTATTGAGGAAGTTATCCAACCCTATCATTCTGTCAAAATCATCTGGGAACCTCAGACGTTTCTTTCTTTTCATCCCAACGGAATGAAATTTGTGGGAAAGGATGTTGATGGCGATATCCTGGATGAATGGACGGTGTTTAGTATTGGTGGAGGTGCGCTTTCTGAAGGCAATGGCGACCAGGATGAATTGGGTGCCAAGGATGTGTACGACCTGAATAAGTTGGGTGATATCCAGAACTGGTGCTACGAGAATGGTCGTTCGTATTGGGAATATGTAGAGAAGTGCGAGGGACCGGAAATCTGGGATTTCTTAGCTAACATCTGGAAAACGATGAAGGAGGCGATAGAAAGAGGACTGGAGCATGAAGGTGTGTTGCCAGGACCGCTGAAGTTGCCTCGCAAGGCTGCCAATTATTATACCAAGGCGAATGGTTATCGTGCTTCCTTGCAGAGTCGTGGACTTGTTTATGCTTATGCTTTAGCAGTCAGTGAAGAAAATGCATCTGGCGGTATTATCGTTACTGCTCCTACTTGTGGTGCCTGCGGTGTGTTGCCGGCTGTACTTTATCACATGCATAAGGCGCATGAAATGGGTGAACAGCGTATCCTTCGTGCTTTGGCTACAGCTGGTCTTGTAGGAAATGTCGTTAAGCAGAATGCTTCTATCAGTGGTGCGGATGTCGGTTGTCAGGGTGAGGTAGGTGTAGCCTGCGCTATGGCTTCAGCTGCTGCCTGCCAGCTCTTTGGTGGAAGTCCATCACAGGTAGAGTATGCTGCGGAAATGGGACTGGAGCATCACCTCGGTATGACCTGCGATCCTGTATGCGGTTTGGTTCAGATACCTTGTATCGAGCGCAATGCATTTGCTGCGGCACGTGCCTTGGATGCAGATCTGTATGCTTCCTTCTCCGACGGTCATCACCGTGTTTCATTTGATAGAGTAGTGGAGGTAATGCGACAGACAGGTCATGATCTCCCATCGCTCTATAAGGAAACTTCTGAGGGAGGATTGGCCAAAGGATTTAAGAGTAAGTTCTGAATTTTCAATAGTCAATATTCATCAGCAATCAGTCACTGATACTGAGTTGTGAATGCAGAGTTTCAGTCATGAGAAAAGGCTTGTTTAGGAATGAAAAATCCTACACAAGCCTTTCTGCTATTGAGGAAATCTTGATTGCTAATATGTTTATCCTTGCTTTTGAAATCAAAGTTTTTTCCCTAATGCAATTGCTGCAATCACGTTAGCTCCTTCTTTTTTGAGTTTGTCTGCGAATTTGCAAACGGAACTGCCTGATGCGATAATGTCGTCGAAGAGCAGGATGTCCTTGCTCTTGATGGCTTCGAAGTCAAAGGTGTATTCGTCCTCTTCCTCTCCATCGTCAGGGTTTGTACGGGTAGTCCAGGAGATAAGCGGATAGGCATTAGCCATACCTGTCTTCTCGCAGACCTCCTTGCTGAATTCCTCAAAACGTCGTTTGGTATTTGCACGGGTAGATGCAGGAATACAAACGAGGGTCAACTGGTTAGCGGCATCGCCGAAAGTCTCCTTGATGAGAGTGGTGATGTCGGAAATTGCTTTCTTGAGAGCCTGTTGATGGTCAATCTCTGTGGTCAACTCCGAGTTTCCCTTGAAGTTGACAATGTAATCTCTCTTTTCCCAGTCTTCGGCAGACAGTTTGAAATTGCCATACGCATTGTAGGAGGCGTAATCGACAATCCATTTGTAAGGAAGACCGTTTTCAAGATGTTTCCAGTTTGTAATAATCGTAGTGTATTCTGCCATAACTTTCATGTTAATTAATGAAACAATAGAGTATTTTGAATGCTACAATATTATATGATATGTAGTAATGATGCAAAAATAGGAATATTTTTTTGAATATCTCACATATTTGTCTTAATTTTACGAAAATCTTTGTAATTTTGCACCATATTTAAAATATACATCATTTTTATGACGAGAAAAAGTAAAATTCATGAGATTAGAGATTACGTCATCATAGCCTTGGCGATGTTGATAGGTAGTATTGGATTGAATATTTTCCTCTTGCCTAATCATATCACGATGGGTGGTATCGGCGGTCTCGCTTCTATCTTGTACTGGGGTGCAGGCATCCCTGTATCAGTTTCTTATTTCGGTCTGAATGTCTTCCTGTTGGCAATAGCCTTGCGCATCCTCGGATGGCGATTCTGTGTGAAGACACTCTATGGCATTTCCCTTTTTGCCATTTATACTCGCATTATAGAGTTCTATGGGGAAGGAAATATTACCTTGTTGCATGACCAGCCTTTCATGGCGACCGTCTTGGGAGGTTTTTGTATGGGTACGAGTGCTGGATTAGGTTTGTCCTGCAATGGCAGTACGGGTGGCTCGGATACGGTGGCAGCCATGATCAACAAGTTTTATAATATTTCCTTAGGACATGCCATTTTGATTTGTGACCTCTGTATTATTTCGAGCAGTTATTTCGTGCTGAAGAGTTGGGAGATGGTGATTTATGGTTATGTATGCCTCTTTGTGTCGTCTCTCTGTGTTGATCATGTCATCAATACCTTGCGTCGTTCGGTCCAGTTCTTTATCATCTCTGATAAGTATCTTGAGTTGAGTGCTGCTATCAATACGACAGCCGACCGTGGTTGTACGGTGATGGATGGACATGGTTGCTATAGTGGTAAGAATGTTCACATGCTCTTTGTCTTGGCGCGTCAAAGGGAATCGCAAAAGATTTTCCGACTGATAGACGAGATAGATCCTACTGCTTTTGTCAGTCAGAGTGCCGTTATCGGTGTTTATGGTTTAGGCTTCGACCGTTTCAAGGTAAACAGAACACTGTTGAAAAAGTAGGAGAAAATTATAAATATAGTTGCCCTGTTATATATATAATAATGTATAACAGGGCAATTTGCGTGTAAAAAAGGGATTTTTTAGCAAAAATGAAAAAAAGTTCGGAAAAAATTTGGTGGAATCAAATAATTGTAGTACCTTTGCACTCGCAATTCAGAAATGAGGCTAAAAGCTAAGTAAATGAGTTCGATGAGCGGGGTGTAGCGCAGCCCGGTAGCGCTCCTGTTTTGGGAACAGGTGGTCG
>ERZ1031719.61-NODE-61-length-61322-cov-7.942285_pt1 | contig 61322 bp, 64 predicted proteins | sample MGYA00516702_ERZ1031719 | MGnify/ENA primary metagenome ERZ1031719 (study PRJEB33719, sample SAMN04261227) | wastewater metagenome | biome: rural village; feature: human; material: feces | host: Homo sapiens | place: El Salvador | collected 2013-01-07 ...
AGAACGCGTTATCGGTTCAGGTACTTCACTTGACTCAGCTCGTTTCCGTCAAGCATTGGCTGAAAAACTTGATGTTGATGCACGTTCAGTTCACGCATACATCATGGGTGAACACGGTGACTCAGAATTTGCAGTTTGGTCACACGCTAACGTTGCCGGTGTAAACCTTGAAAACTACCTTAAAGACGTTCAAAACGTTAACGAAGCTGAATTGGTTGAACTTTTCGAAGGTGTTCGTGACGCTGCCTACTCAATCATCAACAAAAAAGGTGCTACATTCTACGGTATCGCTGCTGCGCTTGCTCGTATCACTAAAGCAATCCTTGATGACGAAAATGCAGTTCTTCCACTTTCTGTATTCCAAGAAGGTCAATACCCTGGCGTAACTGACTGCTACATCGGTCAACCAGCTATCGTTGGTGCTCACGGTATCGTTCGTCCAGTTAACATTCCTTTGAATGACGCTGAACAACAAAAAATGGAAGCTTCTGCTAAAGAATTGAAAGCTATCATCGACGAAGCTTTCTCTAAAGAAGAATTCGCTTCTGCTTGCAAAAACTAATTTCTAGTTTTTAAATAAAAAGCTATCCTTACGGATAGCTTTTTTGTGTCTTATTCTGCATTTAAAGCAGCCATTGTAATGTAGTTGTACGGCTTATTGAAGTGAGGTAAGAAGAACAAATCTGTGAGAGCTAATTTATCAATCGTTACACCTTCTTGAATAGCTAGTGAGAAAAGATGAATACCTAATGAAATATCTGCCATAGCCAGCATCTGGGCACCCAATACACGTCTACTTTCTTTGTCATAAACAATCTTTAAAGTGACTTCGAAGTTATTCTTCTCGATGAAATCTGGTTTTTGTTTGTCACTGTATTCTATTTCTTCTGCGTCAAAGCCTTTGATTTTTGCTTTTTCAAGCGTTAAACCAGTTGATAGCATATTTAAGCCATAAATGGAAATACCATTTGATCCTTGCACTCCAATTCCTTCAAGATTATGACCACATGCATTATGAGCGGCAACAATACCAGTTCTTACTGCATTTGAAGCAAGGGCGATATAGTCCGTTTCGCAAGAAGCATTGTTATAAATGGTTGCACAATCACCAATTGCATAAACGCCAGGGAGACTTGTTTCTTGTTTTTTATCAACGAGAAAAGCACCGTTTTTGAAAAGTTCAACTTTTCCAGCAGCAAGGCTTGTATTTGGTCTAAAACCAACAGCAAGGATAACCATATCAACATTATAACTTGCTTTATCCGTGATGATTTTCTCAACTTTTGTTTTGCCAACAACTTCTTTTACTGTTTCTCCGAAAGCTAACTTGATGCCGTGAGCTTGAAGATTATTTGCCATAATAGCACTTAAATCTTCATCATAATAACCTGCAAGACACGTATCTGCAACATCAATCAGAGTTACTTCCTTTCCTTTACGCTGAAAAGCTTCTGCCAGTTCAACCCCGATATAACCAGCACCTACTACGGCAACACGTGAAATCTCTTTTTCCTTAAGCTTTTCAATGACATCTTGAGCGTTTTGATAGAGTTTTACAAACTGAATGTTTTCCAACTTAGCTTCAAATTCTTGGCTATCTTCTTTTAGCTCAACTCCCTTAATCGGTGGAATAATCGGTCTTGAACCTGTCGCAAAAATTAATTTATCGTAACTTTCTAGGTGAGGCTTCCCATCAACCAGAGCTGTTACTAATTTCTTGTCGTAGTCAACTGACTCTACCGGAGAATTCATGTAAATTCTTGCTCCCAACTGCTCAAGTTCTTCTTTATTTGAATAAAAAAGCCCTTCTGGTCCTGAAATTTGCTGACCAATCCATAAAGCCATACCACATCCTAAAAATGAAATATTTGAATTTTGATCAAATACCACCACTTCGTTTTCAGAACCATAGTTAGTTAACATCGTTTTTATGCAAGCTGTACCAGCGTGATTTGCTCCAATTACAACAATTTTACTCATATAGAAGTAACCTCGATTATCTTATTTATTAAGATAACTATATCACATATTAGAAGCGCTTACAATCATTTAGCTTAAAAAATAAATTGGCATAATACCAACTTATTTATTTTATTTCGATTTAATGTAGTTAACACCATCTGCTTTTGGTGCAACAGCTTTACCGAAGAAGGCTGCTAAAACAACGATTGTCAATACATATGGCGCAACTTTAAGGTAAACTGATGGAATGCTTGAGAAGAATGGTAATTGTGCTCCAATAATCGCAAGAGATTGTGATAAACCGAAGAATAGGCTTGAGAGCATTGCTCCGACTGGATTCCAACGACCAAAAATCATAGCAGCAAGGGCGATGAAACCTGGACCTGCAATTGTTGTAACCGCAAAGTTGTTTGAAATCGTTTGTGCATAAACAGCACCACCAATTCCTCCAAGGAAACCTGAAATCATAACACCTGCATAACGCATAAGGTAAACGTTAATACCAAGTGTATCAGCTGCTTGTGGGTGTTCACCTACTGAACGAAGACGAAGGCCAAAGCGTGTCTTGAAGATGATGTACCATGAAATAAATGATACCAAGATAGCTACGTATGCTACCAAAGATGTATTGTTAAAGAAGATTTTTCCGATAAATGGAATATCTTTTAAAATAGGAAATGAAAAACGACCGAATGTTTGAGTAATTGTATCTGTTTGACCTTTACCAAACAAGTGACGGCATTGGAAAACCGCAAACGATGGTGCAATCAAGTTCAATACTGTACCAGATACAACGTGGTCGGCACGTAAGTTAATAGTTGCTACTGCGTGGATAAGTGAGTACAAAAGACCAACTAAACCAGCAACAATTGAAGCAACCCAAGGTGTCGCATGTCCGAAAACATCAGCATAACTGAGGTTGAAAAGAACACCTGAGAAAGCACCCATAACCATGATTCCCTCAAGACCGACGTTAACAATACCTCCACGTTCAGAGAATGTTCCACCGATACTTGTAAAAATCAAAGGTGCAGAATAAATTAGCATGGAAGAAACTAATAGGGCTAACGTTGTTGAAAAACTCATCTTACTTTCCTCCTTCTTCTTTTTTAGTTTTAATAAATTGACGAATCAAGTAATCAGCTCCGACAAAGAAAATGATAAAGGCTGACACAACATCGATAACTTCTGATGGGATACCAATCATACCTGTTTTACCGATTGAAAGAACGGCATATAAGAATGATGCAAATGGAATACCAAGAGCTGTATTAACAGCAAGTAGAGATACGGCCATTCCGTCCCATCCAATACTTAATGAGCTTGTTTGAGAGTAGACATTTCCGAATGTTCCAAGACCTTCAACAGTACCACCAAGGCCAGCAAGAGCACCTGAGATAATCATTGAAACTACAATCAAATGTTTAGCTGACATACCAGCGTATTCAGCAGCATGTGGGTTAATCCCTACAGAAGTAATTTCATAACCCAATGTTGTTTTACGCATTAAGAACCATACGATAAAGACAGCAAATAAGGCGATGAAAATACCGATGTTAATACGTGAATTATCTGTTAGAGCAGATAGCCATTCTGTTTGATATGATGCATTTTCAGAAACTTTGATAGTTGCTTCTGTTGTACGCATGATTTTATCTGGGAATACATCTTGGATAAGATATTGGGTTCCGTACAAGATGATGTAGTTCATCATGATTGTAACGATAACCTCACTTGTACCAAGGAAAGCACGTAAAATACCAGGAATGGCACCAGCGATACCACCAGCAATAAGACCGACTAAGACAGTACAAATAACTGAAACTGGTTTTGGTAAATCAGGGAATGATAAAGCAAACCAAACTGACATTACCCAACCCATTAAGGCTTGGCCAGGAAGACCAACATTAAAGAAGCCAGCTTTTGAAGCAACTGAGAAACCAAGGGCAATTAGGATAAGTGGACCCATTGCACGGAAGATTTCACCAATATTTTTTACTGAACCAAATGCAGTGTAAAGCAAATCATTATATGCCCACAAAGGATTGTAGCCGAAGCAAAGCATAAGGATTGCTCCGAGCAACATTCCAAGGAATACTGCAATCAATGGAACAGCCCATTTTTGGGTTTTCTTAGACATTAACATTAGAATCCTCCTTTTCCACTTTTCCACCAGCCATCAAAATACCAAGTTCTTGTTTATTGGTTGTGGCAGCGTCTAAGATACCTTGAATTTTACCATCATGAATAACGGCAATACGGTCGGAAACATCAAGGATTTCATCTAATTCAAAACTAATAACTAAAACGGCTTTACCTTTATCACGTTCGGCAACCAAACGTTTACGAATGTATTCAATCGCACCGACATCAAGTCCACGTGTTGGTTGACTTACGATAAGCAAATCAGGATTGCGGTCGATTTCACGAGCGATAACCGCTTTTTGTTGGTTACCACCTGAAAGAGCTCCACCTGATACCAATTCACTTGCGGCACGAACGTCGAATTCAGCCATCAATTGACGAGCATGTTCGTTCAACTTATGATAGTTCATGAAACCATGTTTACTGAATGGCTCTTTGTAGTAAGTTTGAAGAGCGATGTTTTCAGCAATGGTCATATCAAGGACCATACCATCACGGTGACGATCTTCTGGCACATGTCCAACACCCAATTCAGTAATCTTACGTGGTCGTTGGTTTATCATTTCAACACCTTTGATGAAGAAATTACCTGATTCAACTTTACGCAAACCAGTCAATGCTTCAACCAATTCTGTTTGACCATTTCCATCGATACCAGCGATACCAACAATTTCTCCTGCACGAACATCAAGTGACAACTCTTTAACAGCTGGAACACCACGGTTTTCGTTAACAACCAAATCTTTGATTGAAAGAACAACGTCTTTTGGATTGGCTGGAATTTTATCTGTTTTAAATGAAACAGCACGACCAACCATCATTTCAGCCAATTCGTTACTTGTTGAATCAGCAACTGGAACTGTCTGAATTGATTTACCGTGACGGATAACCGTAACTCGGTCAGCAACAGCACGAATTTCATCAAGTTTGTGAGTGATTAAGATGATTGATTTGCCTTCTTTAACCAAATTACGCATAATATCAAGCAATTCAGTGATTTCAGAAGGTGTCAAAACAGCTGTCGGTTCATCAAAGATAATGATATCAGCTCCGCGGTAAAGTGTTTTTAAGATTTCAACACGTTGTTGCGCACCAACTGAAATATCAGAAATTTTGGCAGACGGATCAACCGCTAAACCGTATTTTTTAGATAATTCTTTGATTTCTTTACTTGCTTTTTTAAGGTCAAGAATTCCAGGACCTTTTGTCACTTCATTACCTAAGATAATGTTTTCAGCAACTGTAAAAGCTTCAACCAACATAAAGTGTTGGTGAACCATTCCGATACCCATCTTAGCTGATTTAGATGGTGAGTCAAGCGTTGCCTCTTCACCTTTTACTAAGATTTGACCACTTGTTGGTTGCAAAAGACCAGCAAGCATATTCATCAAAGTTGATTTACCGGCACCATTTTCTCCAAGGAGAGCGTGGATTTCACCTTTTCTGACTTCTAAATTAATATGGTCATTTGCGACAAAATCACCAAATTTCTTGGTAATCTCACGCATTTCTATGACGTTTTCATGTGTCATGTGTGATCCCTTTCAGTCTAATAATAATTTTTAGGTCAGTTAAGCCCATTAAAACATGTTTTAATGAACTTAACTGAGATAAAAATAAGATTTATCTCAGTCCCTGAAAAAAGGCGACCAATTTGGTCGCTTTTTTCAAAAGAGCGATTATTTGTTTACGCCATCATCTACTTTTACTTCGCCTTTGATAACTTTTTCTTTTGCAGTTTCTACAGCAGATTTGATGTTATCTGGAAGGTTTTTAGTAACAAGATCAACACCACCGTCTTTAAGACTGTATGTTTTAGTTGTGTTACCTTCAAATTTATCACCTTTGAGTTGACGGTTAGCAATATCTTTAACAACTTGACCTACTTCTTTGATTGTTGAAGTCAAAACAAAGTTTGATTTCACTTTATCAGATGAAGTGTAGTTACCTTCTTCAGTTTGGTCACGGTCTACACCAACAACCCAAACTTTTTTGTCGCTATCAGCTGGTAATTTTTCGTTGATTTCTTTGGCTTGTGAGAAGACACCAGTACCAGAACCACCAGCAGCATGGTAAATAACATCAGCACCACTAGCATACATTGTTGCAGCGATTGTTTTACCTTTAGCTGAATCAGAGTATGAACCAGCATATTGGACGTCAACTTTGATTGAACTATCTACTGAAGCAACACCTTCTTTGAATCCAGTTTCAAAGCGAGTGATTGTATCAGATTCGACACCTCCTACAAAACCAACGTGTTTTGTTTTAGATTGCATTGCAGCTGCAATACCCGCAAGGTAAGCACCTTCGTTATCTGCAAACAATACACTTTCAACGTTTTTGTGGTCTGCAACGACATCATCGATAATAACATAGTTTGTATCTTCGTTTTGAGGTGCAGCTTCATCAACAGCGTCGTGAAGGTTGTAACCAATTGCAAAAACAAGGTTGTAACCATTTGAAACAGCTGAGTCTAGGTTTGTTGCATAGTCTGACTCACTATCAGATTGGAAGTAAGTGTAGTCAGTATCTTTTTTCAATTTGTTTTCTTTACCCCAAGCTTGCATACCTTCCCAAGCAGATTGGTTGAATGATTTATCATCAACACCATTTTTATCAGTAACAATCGCAGCTTTTACGCTTGAGTTTGAGCTAGAGCTAGATGAATTTGAACGACTACATGCGCCGAGCGCTAATGTTGCTACTGCAGCAAGTCCAAGACCAACAATTTTCTTGTTCATAAAAAATGAACCCTCCTAAAAAACTTATAAGCAACGTTTGTTGCTAAAATCTATCAAGCCAATTGGCTTGATGAACACTCTGAAAATAGACTTAGGCTAAGTCTACGAAACTGTGGCATCGTTACCACCTGACCATCATCGCGACCGTCCAAATAGAAAATAAGTTATCTTTTTAAAGTAAGTACTGATTAATAGCTACCTTCTGCAGCTGTTTCACCGTTCACGATTGCAACACCAGATGATGCTCCAATACGTGTTGCACCAGCTTTAACAAACGCTTCAGCGTCAGCATATGAACGTGCACCACCAGCAGCTTTTACACCAATATTAGGACCGACTGTTTTTCGCATAAGAGCAACATCATGTACATTTGCTCCTGCAGTTGAGAAACCAGTAGATGTTTTAACGTAATCAGCTCCAGCGGCTACTGACAATTGACATGCTTTTTCTTTTTCTTCATCAGTTAAAAGACATGTTTCAATGATAACTTTTACTAATTTATCTCCGCTTGCTTCAACAACAGCACGAATATCATTTTCAACAAAATCATACTCTTTTGCTTTCAAGCGACCGATATTAATTACCATATCAATCTCATCAGCACCATTTTCGATAGCATCTTTTGTTTCAAATGCTTTCACACGACTTGTGTTAGCTCCTAGAGGGAATCCGATAACAGTACATACTTTTACATCAGAATCTTTTAAGGCTTCTGAAGCATGAGAAACCCAAGTTGGGTTAACACAGACACTAGCAAAGTTGTATTCTTTAGCTTCAGCAATAAGATTATCAATTTGATCTTGAGTGCTTTCAGGTTTCAATAAAGTGTGATCAATGTATTTGTTAATTGACATTAATATAATTTCCATTCCTTCCTGAAAATGTTATTTTCATTTCATTAATAATTACACTCTACTCTATTCTACCATTTTTTTGATAGAATGTAAGTCTTTTTTGCTATTTTTTTAATAAAGAGTAAAAATGGCAAAAACCGAAAATTCATTAAAAGGCTTATTTCGTTTCACTTCTATATAAAAACCTTATTATAGCAACCTTTTTGCACTAAATATGACATATGTGTCATATGTCATATTCGGTATTTCTGAACCTTTTCCTATCATTTTACTATAAACAACAAGATTTTGCGACCGTAAAATTAGTGACTTTCGGTTTTGTAATCGCTTTATATTAGTGTATTTTATGATTTTTATGTGAATAATTATACTTTAAAAAGTGACTACGATGTCATAATTATTCTATGACATTTGTCACAAAGCTTGTCATTAAAGGAATTCAACAAAAAAATCCTTATCGAACTAGAAATAATAACTAATTCAATAAAGATTTTTTATTCACTTATTTTGTTTTTTCACTACGTAAAATATAATAGCCTTTATCACGTTTTAAAATCTCAACATTTCCAAAAACTTCTTCCATTTTGGCTTTTGCACTTGGTGCACCTTGTTTTTTCTGAATAACAATTGTCAAATTGCCACCAACTTTTAAATAGTTAATACTTTCAGAAATAATAGTATGGACAACCTGTTTTCCTGCACGAATTGGCGGATTACTGATGATATAATCAAATGTTCCATTGACTTTCTCATAGATATTTGATTGGAAAATATCAGCTTCGACACCATTTTTTTGTCCATTTTGTTTCGCTAAATCAATTGCACGATTATTGATATCAACCATAGTTGGTTTAACACCTTGAACTTTTGCTAGTGAAATTCCTAAAGGACCATACCCACAACCAAGATCTAACAGTGTCTTTCCTTTTTCGAAATCTAGGGTATTTAAAAGGACTTGACTCCCATAATCTACCATTTTTTTAGAAAAAACGCCTGAATCAGTTAAAAAAGTAAACGATTGCCCAAGCAAGGTAACTTTTAATTCATGAATGTCGTGAGCACTATCAGGGTTTTCTGCATAATACATTTTAGTCATTCTTCTATCACTTTCTCTTATAATACACTTCTATTTTATCATACTCTTCTATCATATCAAGCATTGTAACTGTTTTCAACTAAAGCTTAAAATGCTATAATAAGGTACATAACCTCTTTAAGGAGTTTCGTATGACTAACGAATTTATTAATTTTGATCTTATTTCTCGCGAGACTTGGCAGGAATTGCATCGAAAAACTCAGCCGCTTCTCACAGCTGAGGAGCTTGAATCGATTAAAAGTTTAAATGATAACATCAACATCCAGGATGTTGTTGAAGTTTATCTTCCTTTAATCAGTTTGATTCAAATTTACAAAAACGCTAAAGAAAACCTTTCGTTTTCAAAAAGCATCTTTTTAAAAAAAGATGCGAGTAAACGACCTTTTATTATCGGAATCTCCGGTTCTGTAGCTGTTGGGAAATCAACGACCAGTCGTCTTCTACAACTTCTACTATCTCGAACATTTAAAGATAGCAAAGTTGAAATGGTAACGACTGATGGATTTATTTATCCCAATAAGGTCTTGATAGAGCAAAATATCTTAGACCGTAAAGGATTTCCTGAAAGTTATAATATGGAACTTCTCTTAAACTTTCTTGACACAGTCAAAAATGGAATGACAGCTCGCATTCCTGTTTACTCACACGAAGTTTACGATATAGTTCCTGATCAAGAACAAGTTATCGAAGCACCTGATTTCTTAATCATCGAAGGTATCAACGTTTTTCAGAATCAAAAAAACAATCGTATCTATATGACTGGCTACTTTGATTTTTCTATCTATATTGATGCTGAAAATGATATAATTGAAAAATGGTACCTAGAACGTTTTGACAGCTTACTAGAACTTGCTAAGACAGACAAGAGAAACTACTATAATAGATTTGTTAAAATGCCACACAAAGACGCGTTAGAGTTTGCCAAAATGGTTTGGAAAACTGTCAATCTTGTAAACCTAGAAAAATATATTGAACCCACTCGAAATAGGGCAGAATTAATTTTACACAAAACTGATAATCACAAAATCGATCACATTTACTTGAAAAAATAAGTAAATTTTCCTGAAACAGTGATTAAGACTTGCCAAAACGCAATAAATTCTATATAATAATGTAGTTAGATTAATTTGGAGGTGAAAACATTGGCAAATATTAAATCAGCTATCAAACGCGCTGAACTTAACGTTAAACAAAACGAAAAAAATTCAGCACAAAAATCAGCTATGCGTTCTGCTATCAAAGCATTTGAAGCTAACCCATCTGAAGAGCTTTTCCGTGCTGCTTCTGCAAGCATCGATAAAGCTGAATCAAAAGGTTTGATTCACAAAAACAAAGCTAGCCGCGATAAAGCACGTCTTGCTGCTAAATTGGCTAAATAATATCCAATGAAAACTCCAAATGGAGTTTTTCTTTTTCTAATGAATACTCTTACAAACTAAAAAGGATGCTTAAAGCATCCTTTTTTTATTTACCAAAATTATGTCGGTTAAAACGAACTTCAAAGATAGTTCCTTTTGGATGATTATCCTTAACTTGAATATCACCTTTTAAGGCATCAACAATTTGTTTAGCTAAGGATAGACCAAGTCCAAAGCCACCTTTTTGACGTGTCCTTGCCTTATCAACGCGATAAAAGCGATCAAAAATTTTCGCTTTATCAGCGTCACTAATACCCGGCCCATTATCAGCGACGGTTAGAATAGTCTGGCGTTCTGTTGTTTTAACTGTAAATTCAATAAAACCGTCGTCATCAGTGTACTTAATCGCATTATCAAACAAGATTGTCATCAATTGTTTAAGCAAGGTGCGATCAGTTTTTATCGGACGATCCGCAGAATTATGAGCAACAAAAGTTTTACCATTTTCTTCGGCAATCATGTTGTAATTCTCAAAAATTTCATTAAAGATTGAAGGTTGGATTTCTTCTAATTCAACTTTCAATCCATCATCTCGCCTAGCAAGGTTCAAAAGATTGGTTGTTAAAATACGCATATTACGAACTTCGTCAAGACTCGCTGCAATACTTTCACTGTTATCAAGAATTGTTGCATTCGGTCGTCTAAAAAGACTTTCAAGTCGGTTTTGAAGCACCGCTAACGGCGTTCTTAATTCGTGACTAGCATTTTCAACAAAACGCTTTTGTTTTTCATAACTTTCTAAAATTGGTTTACGCATCCAATTTGCCAAGTAAATACTTGCTAAAATTGAAATCATCCAGAAAATAATCATGACTGAAACAGTTATGGTTACATAACGTTCGTTTGCCTCATCAAGCTGACTAACACTGATTAAGAAAGTCGCGTATTCAATCGTTGGATAGTCACTACTATACACTCTAACCGTTAAAACATGGTATTTTTCGGTTTGACCAAAGATAGTTGTCATTTTCTCGTCTTTAATCTCACCAATAGTGTCTTCATCAACACTAGATGCTAATGTCCCGAACTGGACAAACGCATCAATTACATTTACGATTTTCCCATTTGTATCGTACAATAGCACACTGACATTACTTAAACTTGCCACATTTGAGCTGGGTTTTCCTTTTCCAGAATTACTAAAACTATTATTAGATTGTAAGGAATCACTACGCTCCATTGTTCGTGTGACGTAATCACTTGCGTTGTCAGCTGCATTTTTTAAAGTGGTATCTACAGAAGAATATAGACCATAACGCATAATCTGCAAGATAATCGTGGTCATAATGATGAAAATTCCTGTAAATACAATGAAGAAATGGAAAAAATTAGAAAACGTTCCTGTTGATAATTTTTTGTGTATGTTATTCAGCATCTTTTAGAATATACCCTACACTACGAAGTGTTTGTAGATTTTTAGCAAAACTTGTTCCTTTTAATTTTTTGCGAATCTTAGAAACATAAACTTCAACAACTGAAATTGTAGTATCGCTATCAAATCCCCAAATACGGTCAAAAATTTGTGATTTTGGCAAAATAACATTTTGGTTTTGCAAGAAATAAACCAATAAATCAAATTCTTTACCTAGTAACTCAACCTTTTCACCGTTAACAGTTGTTGTGTTAGTTGATGTATCAGCTGTTAATTCGTGGTAAGAAAGAGTATTATCGTTGAATTTTCCAGAGCGTTTCAAAAGCGCTTGAATACGCATCTTCAACTCTTCAAGATAAAATGGTTTTGTCAAATAATCATCAGCACCAAGTTCAAAACCGTGTCCTTTATCATTAAGACTTTCTTTGGCTGTCATAATTAAGACAGGTGTCGTAATACCTTGTTCACGTAATTCTTTCAGAACTTGGAAACCATCTTTTTCTGGCAACATCAGATCAAGCAAAATAAGGTCATAAACACCACTTTCTGCCTCATAAAGCCCTTCTTCACCATCAAAGACTTGCATAACATCTGCAAAATTATCTAAAAAATCAAAGATTGAATTCGATAAACTCAAATCATCTTCTACTAATAAAATCTTAATCATATATCTTGCTCCCTTATTCGTCTTATTATATCATTACTTAACCCTTAAGTCTAAGTATTTAAAACAATAATGTCAGTTTATCAAAAGCATATCGTAAGCAGCTTAAGATTTCCTAAAAACACAAAAAGCGTCTGAGTTTTCACTCAAACGCCCTTTATATTTTCTACTATTTTACAGCTGCAAGAGCTTCTTCGACAGCAACTTTACTTGTGCTAATCAAATCAAGACGAGCAGAGATTTCTTTGATACCCATTGTGATGTTACGACTGATGGCCATATCATTTAATTGTGGTTCAAAGAACGCTTTGTATTCTTCAAGACGTTCAGTTGTTTTGAATGAGTTGGCTGGGTAGATAACGAATTTATCAAAACTCATGTCACCACCAAGTGTAGCTTTAATCCAATCCCAGTTTTCACGAGCCCAAGTCCAAAATGCCCCCTGAGAGAATGGTTTATCAAGGAATGGACGGTACCAGCTCATTGCCAAGTCTTGAGGTTTAACAACGTCTTTGTTCTTCAATTCAGCCAAGACACGTTCAACTGTTGCATTTTCTTTTGTATTTGACAACGCTGATGCTAATTGACGTTTGAAGTTACCATCATTAGTTTTCACATAAGTATCAAGGTATAGAGATACTAATTCTTCAGTTTCAGCGTGTTTGATTTGGTTAGCAAGAACTGACATACGAATTGAGGCTGGAATCGCTTCGATATTGTCTTTATGTTGGTGGAAAATAGCCTTCGCTTTTGTGACAGCATCTTCGTTATCAGCATACAACATTAATGAAATAGTGTTTTGACGCACCATTTCATCTTCGTCTGATTCCCCAGCTTTTGGTTCAAATCCTAGACGATCGTAGTTCTTTTGCATCAAACGGCTAATCAAGGCTTTAAATTGTGCTTGTGCTTGACTTCCTTCCTCTAAGAAGATATCCAAACCTTCAACAACTTGAGAAATAGCTTCCGCTACTAAGTATGATGTTTCATCAGAAAGTTTTGTCAAAAGTGGAACTAACTCAGCGTAAGAAATTTCACCACTTTCAGCAAGTAAACGACGTTCTTGGATAACTTGAAGTTTTGAAACAGCATCAAGCTCAGTCAATTGTTCAAGAACTGTATCTAACAAGTCACCTTTGTAGTTTGTAATATAGTGAGCAGTATTTTCTGTATTTAGACGGAAAGCTCCATCATTTTCAGAAGCAAGCTTGCTGTAATTAGGAATTTCAAGACGAGCTTCTGTTAGAGTATCTGGAAGTCCTTTCCAATTACTATTAAGTGGAATTGGCCAAATACGGTTTTCATCAACGCTTTCACCGATGAAGAATTGTTTTTGACTAAGAACGAGTGTATCATCAACCACTTCAGCAGTAACCACTGGATATCCTGGTTGTTCTAACCATGCATCCATAAAGGCAGCAACATCTTTTCCTGATGCTTCTGATAAAGCATCCCAAAGGTCACGACCGATTGTATTACTATATTGGTGTTTTTCAAAGTAGATTTTAAGACCTGCACGGAAATCGTCATCTCCTAACCAACGACGAAGCATGTGCATCAAGCGACTACCTTTGGCGTAAACGATAGCTGGGTCAAACAAAGTATTGATTTCATCAGGGTGTTTGACTTCAACGTGAACTGATTGAACACCATCAGTAGCATCACGTTTAAGAGCTAATGGAAGACCACCTGTTTGGAAATCTTCAAAGATATTCCACGATGGTTCAATAGCATCAACAGAAACGTATTCCATCATGTTGGCAAATGATTCATTCAACCATAAATCATCCCACCATTTCATTGTAACAAGGTTACCAAACCATTGGTGAGCTAATTCGTGAGCAACAACAAGCGCAACGCTTTGGCGGCTCTTAACAGTTGAGTTCTCATCAACAAGAAGATAAACTTCACGATAAGTTACCAATCCCCAGTTTTCCATAGCTCCAGCCGAGAAATCAGGAAGCGCAACGTGATATGACAATGGAATTGGGTATTTAACACCGAAGTATTCTTCGTAAAAGTCAATAACACGAACAGCAATATCAAGTGAGAAATCTAATGCTTTAAGAGCATGCGCTTTTGTAGAGAAGACTCCTACTTCTGTTCCGTTCTTAGTTTTAGCTGTTTTTCCTTGCAAATCACCAATAGCAAACGCAAGCAAGTATGATGACATACGAGGTGTTGTATCAAATGTCCATAGACCAGTTTCTTTACGACGTTCAGCATCAACTTCAGGCATATTTGAAAGAACAATTTCACCTTCTGTTTGGTCAAATTTGATACTCAAGTCAAATGTTGCTTTTGCTTCTGGCTCATCGATACATGGGAATGCTTCACGCGCAAAGTGACTTTCAAATTGAGTTGAGATTACTTCTTTTTTAACACCATCAACAGTGTAATATGATGGGTAAATTCCAGTCATGTTATCAGTAATTTTACCTGAAAACTCAACAACAAGTGTCATTATTCCTGTTTCTGGTAACTCAATATGAACAGCTTCATTGTCGTTGTCAATCGTAAATTCAAGGTTTTGATTATCTAACAAGACAGAAGCAACCGTTAAATCTTTTTGGTGAAATGAAATAACACTATCTAAAGCTTCACCACTAATGGCAACGTTACCTGAAAAAGTTTTAGCTTGACGGTTGATATCAAGGAAAATATTATAATTTTCAGGAACAAACTTTTCAATAAAATGTTCTACAGTTTTCATATAACTCCTTTAAAACATAGAATGAGGACCAACATATTGTTTGCCCCATATCACTTAATCTTTTAAAATTTAAGTTTGGTACCAAGTATTGTTATCATTTTTTGCAAATGTCAGAATTGACACACAATACTTTCAAACTTCATCATTATATCACAAAATATGATATATGTCAGTTTTAAAAATCTTGTAAACAAAAGAAGGTTACCACTAGCAGGCAGCCTTTCTTTTGTTTATAATTCAATTATTTTTCCTGTTTTAAGGTAAACAACCCATTCACAAAGGTTACGAGCATAGTCACCAATACGTTCTAAGTAAGTGATAACTTGAAGATATTCTTTACCAGCAAATACTGTATCTGGTTGTTGGCGGATTGATTCAACAGCCATATTTTGAATTTCTTTAAAGTAATTATCGATCACTTCATCAGAAGCAGCGACTTCATAAGCACGTTCTTCATCACCAATCACATAAACGTCAAGTGCTTCTTCGACCATGTTACGAACAGCTTTACCCATTTTTTTGATTTCTGCTTCTACTTCTGGCAAACGCTCTTCGCCTTTAACACGAATAGTCGCTTTTGCGATAGATGCTGCATGGTCACCCATACGTTCAACATCACTTGAAGCTTTCAAAACAGTGATAACTGTACGCAAATCTTGTGATACAGGTTGTTGAAGAGCGATAATCTCGAGAGATTTCTTTTCAAGCTTAGTTTCAAAGTTATTGACAACTTCATCACCCTCGATAACTTCTTTTGCCAATTCACGGTCATGGCTGATGAATGCTTGAACCGTTTTGTTAATTTGTGACAACACTTCAGTACCCATAGCATAGAATTGGTTATGCAATTTTTCTAATTCATCATCAAATTTTGATCTTAACATAGTATCATCTCCTTTTGAGTATCCCCAAAACTAACCAAATTTACCAGTGATATAATCTTCGGTTTCTTTGCATTTAGGATTCATGAACATTTCATGAGTTTTTCCGTATTCAATAAGTTTACCATCTAGGAAGAATCCTGTACGGTCTGAAATACGTGAAGCTTGTTGCATTGAACGTGTTACAAGAAGCATTGTGTATTTATCTTTCAAACCATAAAGAGTATCTTCAACCTTGCCAGCTGAGATTGGATCAAGAGCCGATGTTGGTTCATCAAGCAAAATGATTTTTGGACTTGTCGCTAAAACACGCGCGACACAAACACGTTGCTGCTGACCACCAGACAAGCCAAGAGCTGAATCATGCAAACGGTCTTTTACTTCATCCCAGATTGAAGCTCCAATCAAAGAACTTTCAACTGCTTCATCTAAAACTTGCTTATCTTTAATTCCTTTTAGACGTAGGCCATAAACAACATTTTCATAGATTGACATTGGAAATGGATTCGGTTGTTGGAAAACCATTCCAATTTCTTTACGAAGTTCAACCGTATCTGTTCGTGGACTATAAATGTTATGTCCATTATAAACGATTGAGCCTGTTAAAGTCACCTCTGGATTCAAATCTCCCATTCGGTTAATTGAACGTAGAAGAGTTGATTTTCCTGAACCAGATGGACCAATAAGTGCTGTGATTTCATTAGGATAGAAATCCATCGAGACATTATTGAGCGCTTTTTTCTTATTATAGTAAACAGATAAGTCTCTTACTTTTAAAATAGGTTCTGTCATGTCTTGCCTTTCTAACCAAAGTGTCCTGACACATAATCGCTAGTTGATTGCAATTTTGCATTTTGGAAAATATTATTGGTTTTATCGTATTCGATTAAATCCCCCAAATAGAAGAAGGCTGTATAATCACTAGCACGTGCAGCTTGTTGCATGTTATGAGTAACAATAATAATTGTGTAATCTTTTTTCAACTCAAACATCGTATCTTCCAGTTGCATTGTCGCAACTGGGTCAAGGGCTGATGCAGGTTCGTCCATCAAAAGAATATCTGGTTTCACTGCAATAGCACGAGCAATACACAAACGTTGTTGCTGACCACCTGAAAGTGTAAAGGCTGATTTGTGCAAATCATCTTTTACTTGATCCCAGAGAGCAGCTTGTTTTAGAGAAGTCTCAACGATTTCATCTAAAAATTGTTTATCTTTGACACCTGCACGCTCATAGGCAAATGTAATATTTTTATAAATTGATTTAACAAATGGATTTGGTCGTTGGAAAACCATTCCGATGTGCTTACGCATTTCGTAAACGTTAATGTTTTTGGCATTAACATCAATACCATCGTACAAAATTTGTCCAGTGACTTTCGCAATATCAATGGTATCGTTCATACGATTTAAGCTACGAAGAAAAGTTGATTTACCACATCCTGAAGGTCCGATAAGAGCAGTGATTTTATTTTTTTCAAACTGCATATCAATTCCCTTGATAGCTTCTTTTTGACCATAGTAAACATGAAGGTCTTTTGTAGCTAGGGCTAATTTTTCTTCAGGAAAAGTAATAATATGTCTTTCATTCCAGTTATACTTTGTCATCTCTTCTCCTTTATTTTGCTGACGTTAATTTGGCGTGAAGTTTTTTACCGATATAACGTGCTGAGAGGTTGAAAATTAAGATGAAAATCAAGAGAACTGCAGCACTTCCTTGCGATACTTGAGTCGCATCAGGAATCGTTCCTTCACTATTAACTTTCCAAATGTGAACAGCCAAAGTTTCGGCTTGACGGAAAATTGAAATCGGACTTGTAACACTTAGCGGATTCCAGTTTGACCAATCGAGAGCTGGTGCTGATTGACCAGCTGTGTAGATAAGCGCTGCTGCTTCACCGAAAATACGACCTGAAGCAAGAACGATACCAGTCACAATACTTGGAAGAGCTTCTGGAATGACCACATGAACTACTGTTTCCCAACGTGACAAACCAAGCGCAAGACCTGCTTCAAGTTGTGTGTGGTGAACATTACGAAGACCATCTTCAACATTACGTGTCATTTGAGGAAGGTTGAAAACAGTAAGTGCAAGGGCACCTGAGATAATTGAGAATCCATATTGGAATTGAACAACGAAAATCAGATAACCAAACAAACCGACAACAACAGATGGTAAAGATGAAAGAATTTCAATACATGTTCTGATGAAGTTTGTAAAGCGGCCTTTTTTCGCGTATTCAGACAAATAAATTCCTGCTCCCATTGATAAAGGAATAGAAATAACCAATGTGATTACCAAAAGAAAGAGGGAGTTATACAATTGAATCCCAATACCACCACCTGCTTCATACGATGATGATTTACCAGTCAAGAATGACCAGTTAACATGAGGTAATCCATTTACCAAGATATATAGTAGTAATGATGCCAAAATCGCAACAATAATTCCAGCAATTGTATAGAGAATTCCTGTTGCTAACTTATCAAATTTCTTAGCGTGCATAGTTTCTCTTTCTTTCTCTTGTAATAAATTTAACAAGCATGTTGAATCCTAGGCTCATGATGAGTAGAACCAACGCTAGTGACCAAAGAACATTATTTTGAACAGTTCCCATAACGGTATTACCGATTCCCATTGTAAGAACGGATGTTAGGGTTGCTGCTGGAGTTGTTAGAGAGGTTGGAACAACGGCTGAGTTACCAACAACCATTTGGATAGCTAAGGCTTCACCAAAGGCACGTGCCATACCGAAAATAACTGCGGTAAAGATACCAGGTCTAGCAGCATTTAAAATAACGCGCCAGATTGTTTGCCAACGAGTGGCTCCCATCGCTAAACTAGCTTCTTTATAATGTCTTGGCACTGCTTTTAAACTATCGATTGTCATGAAGGTTACCGTTGGTAAAATCATAACAAACAAAACGCAGACACCAGATAAGATACCGAACCCAGTTCCACCAAAGATAGAACGTGTAAATGGAACGATAACTTGCAAACCAATGAATCCATAAACAACAGATGGAATACCTGTTAATAATTCAATAGCTGGTTGAAGAATTTTGGCTCCATATTTTGGAGAAATTTCTGTCATAAAGACTGCCGCACCAATAGCAATCGGAGTTGCTACCAAGGCAGACAAAATAGTTACAATAAACGATCCCAAAATCATTGGAAGAGCACCGAATGATCCTGAACTTGGATCCCACTTGCTTCCAAAGAGGAATGTGATTGGATTAACACCATCGATGAAGAAAGTTGATAATCCTTTTTGGGCAACGAAGATTAAAATCATTGCCACGATGAAAACAATTAGTACTAAACAAAAGAATGTGATGCCTTTTCCGAACTTCTCAAGGCGAGAATTTTTTGAAGGCGTTGTTAACTGTTTCTCAAGATCTTGATTTCTCATAGTATCTCCTTATTTTGCTGTAACAGTGCCATCAGCTGATTTGGTAACTTTCATTTCATTAACTGAAATGTAGCCCATATGTTCAACAATTCCTTCTTGAACTTCATCACTCATGACGTAATCCAAAAATTCTTTGGTCAAACCTGTTGGTTTACCTTTCGTGTACATATGTTCGTATGACCAAAGTGGCCATTTGTTTTTAGTTACATTTTCGGTTGTTGGTTTATATCCATTTAGACGAATAGTCTTAACAGAACTATCAACGTAAGTAAAAGCAAGATAAGAAATAGCTCCTGGAGTTTGCGAAACAATTGACTTAACCATACCGTTTGAGTCTTGTTCTTGACTTTGAATAGCTGGATCACCTTTCATGATGATACCATCAAATGTCGCACGTGATCCCGAACTTGCTGCACGGTTAATAATTGAAATAGTTAAGTCCGGCCCACCAACTTCTTTCCAGTTAGTAATTTTCCCAGTGAAGATTTGGTGTAATTGCTCAGTTGTTAGATTGTTAACAGATACCTTTTTGTTAACAATAACCGCAAGACCTGCTACTGCTACTTGGTGATCAACCAACTTGTCAGCATTGATACCTTCTTTTTCTTCTGCGAAAACATCGCTATTACCAATTTGAACAGCCCCTGACTGAACTTGTGAAAGACCTGTACCAGATCCACCACCTTGGACATTGACTGTCTTACCAATATTCGTCGATCCGAACTCATCAGCGGCAGCTTCAACAAGTGGTTGTAGGGCTGTCGATCCTACGCTGGTAATCGACTGACCCTTGTCAATCCAGCTTGAACAACCAGATAATACAAAGGCTACTGAGGTAGCTAGCAATAAAAAGCTAAGAATTTTCATTTTTTTCATTTGCGATTCCTACTTCTTTTTGAAAATAAAAAGTAATTGACATGAAGTGTTACAAACACCTCATATGCAAATAGTAACATATCACTTAAAGCTTGAAAAGTAGTTTTCAGGCCATCACATTCAAAAATTGTACCTATAACAGTTTAAGGATTAAAGCGAAGTCCTTTTGGAAAGTAATTTTTCAGAATATTCCCAGTAACTTTTGCAAAACCTATGCCGTTGCCGTTTACAGAAACTAAATACCAACCATTTTTTAATGGATTTTCTAAGTTTAAGACATTTCCTGTAACATAAACATTGAACTGTTCTATATCAATTTCTAAAAACTGTTCTACGTCATGTGGTGAAAGTGCTAAGCCCAATGCAAAAGATGGTTCGAAACGATTTTTCTTAAATGTTCCTAGATGAAGTCCATTGCGAGCAATTTTTAATTTACCTAAATCAGGCAATCCTTCTGGCAACAAATAAAGGTTATCGCCAAAGGTTTGTAGGAGCCCATTTAGCTCAATTTTTAGATGTTTTTTGGCGAAATCTTGCCATAAATTAAGCTGATCTTTTGTTAGATTAGATTTACTAGGTTTGACTTTGCGGTGAGCTGGTTCTCTCGTATCATGTAGCTTAGCAACAAATTGTCCTTCACCTTTAAAACGGTGTGGATACATGCGAGCAACCTCTGGCATGTCAATTCCTTCAGCCATTCCATTGATTTTTTCAATCGGAAGAAGCTCAAGATAGTCGTATTCTGACAATAGCCAGTTCACGACGCCTTCGTTTTCCTCTGGAGACCATGTACATGTTGAGTAAACAAGAGTGCCACCAGGCGCTAGCATTTTCATCGCTTCTTCTAAAATCTCTTTTTGAAGACTCGCACATTCTGCGGGATAACCTTCATGCCAATACTGAGTAGCTTGAGATTCCTTACGAAACATGCCTTCTCCAGAACAAGGTCCATCAAAAACAATCAAATCAAAGTATTCTTTGAAAACTTTGGCTAATCTGTCTGAGCTTTCATTGGTTACGACAACATTTTTAGCACCAAAACGTTCCACATTCTCAACCAGAATCTTACTACGTTTGTTGGAAATTTCATTGCTTACTAAAACACCAGTATTATTCATATAGCTAAGAAGATGGGTGGATTTTCCACCTGGTGCTGCTGCTAAATCAAGCACGCGCATGCGCTCACCCGGTGCTGCAACTTGAGCAACCATTTGAGCAGCAGGTTCTTGTGAATAGACCAGACCAGAAACATGTTCAGCAGACTTACCAGATACTTTTCCATAATGACCCCAAGGGGTATTTGGAATAGGATTTTCAAAAACATGCTGAGTGTTTTTCAGAGGATTTACACGAAATCCAGAAATGGCTTCTTGATCAAATGTAGCCAAGAAATCATCTGCTTCTTGTCCAAGAAGATTACGGTATTTTTCAATAAATTTATCAGGTAATTTCATACTTATATGATAACAATTTCACATGTTAATTACAACTTTAAGATAAGCATATGACTGATTTAATAAGCAATTTAACCAATAAAAAGCAGTTCTTATCCGAACTGCTTTGTTTGTTTATAAAAATTTTAAATCTATCTCATCGTCACAAATTCTTCGGCCCCTGTTGGATGAATAGTTTCAAATCTTTGGGGAAGATTTGATAGGAGAAAGAGGACACTCTTTTTCCTATTTAAATGGAAGGCATTCAGACAACAGATGTGACTTTTGAAGCATCAAATAAAGTTATAGCAACAAAAAAGTTATCTCATTGTTACAAATTCTTCGGCCCCTGTTGGATGAATGGCTACCGTATTATCAAAATCCTCTTTAGTAGCTCCCATTTTGATAGCAACTGAGAAGCCTTGAATCATTTCATCAACACCGTAGCCTATACCGTGCAAACCAATAATTTTCTCATCCTCACCTAGAGTAACCAATTTCATTTTACTTGGTTGGCGATGATTACCTAGAGCAGTGTACATGGGCGTAAAAGTTGAGCGATAAACTTTAATCTTATCTGCTCCAAATACTTCAGTAGCTTTTTCTTCCGAATAGCCAATAGAACCAATCGCTGGATGGCTAAAAATGACTGTGGCAACGTCTTTATAATCCATTTTTGCATTTGGTTTGTTGTTAAAAAGACGCTCTGATAATTGTCTTCCTGCCTTAACTGCTACTGGCGTTAATTCAAGTTTGCCATTAACATCTCCTAGAGCGTAAATACCGTCAACAGAGGTGTTTTCATAGGCATCTGTTTTAATGAAACCTTCCTTGGTTAATTCTACTCCTGTTTTTTCAAGTCCGAATCCACTTACATTTGCTTTACGGCCAATTGCCCAAATGATAGCGTCTACCGTGTAAGATTCGCCATTTTCTAAAATTAACGTCAAAGAGTCATCGGTATTTTTTTTAACTTCTTTTGGAATTGAGTGCGTATGTAATTGTAGACCACTTTCGGCCATGTATTTAACAAGGGTTTCAACAATTTCTTTATCAAACGTACGAAGTGGTCGTTCATTACGAACAAAAAGGTCTGTCTTTGAACCGAGTGCATGTAAGACTCCGGCAAGTTCAACGGCAATGTAGCCAGCTCCAACAACAGCAACGCTATTTGGAAGACTATCTAAGGTAAAAAAGTCATCTGAAATCATGCCGTATTCAGCACCTGGAATATCAGGATAAAGAGCATGACCACCAGTCGCAATCAAAATATGCGGAGCTGTATAGTATTGACCAGCAACTTCAACCGTATGAGAATCAACAAAATTAGCATAGTCATAAACACGCTCAACACCATTGTTATCAAATCCTCGTTCATAAGAGCCATGAATACGGTCAATATAAGCCTCGCGATTAGCTTTTAAAGTTTTGAAATCGAAGGTAGCATCAGCCGTGTGAAAACCATATTCGCTAGCGTATGTCTGAATCGTCTCAGCGACTTGAGCCCCGTACCACATCACTTTTTTAGGAACACATCCTAAATTGACACAGGTACCACCAACTTCTTTCGCTTCAAAAAGAATCACCTTAGCACCATGCATAGCTGCGCGATTAGCTGAAGCAATCCCACCAGAACCACCACCAATAACAATATAATCATATCGTTTAACGTCCATATATTCTCCTAATCTAATTCTTGATAAAATCTAAAATTGCTTCTTCTGACAACGACGAATCACACACCACTTTAACATGACCAGCTTTGGCAACTAACAATCCTGGTACTGTTGAAACATTATATGCTGTTCTTAAGTCTTGAATATCAGAATCGGCTGCTTCACTATTTACAAAGTAAACAGTAAGTTGATTATCTTTAGCAACTTGAGTTAACTTCGGTTCAAAGCGGCGACAATATGGACAACTAGGGCGACCAATAAAGAGAATAAAACCTTCTGCTACTTCTAAACACTTTTTAGCTTCTTGTGCAGTAATTTCTGTAAAAAATGATGCAAATGATGTCATCTGAATACCTCCTGTAGAAAACTTAATAATTGATGTAATTGATAAATTAATGGCGAATAAAAGCACTGTCATCAACGTCACTATTATCTGAAATATAACGTTTAACTGTCATATGCAAATCATATTTATCGCGCAATTTCGCTAAAGTAGTCATCATTGGTGAAGCATGGTGAATATCAAGGGCTTCTTGATTTTCCCAACTATCAATCAATAAAACTGTCTCAGTTTCTTTAGCCGGAAAGAAATAGTCATAGCGTAAATTACCTTTTTCAGCACGAATAGCATCTGCTATACCAGATTTTTCCATTTCTTCCACAAACTGTCTAACACTGCCGTTTACACCTTTATAATATAAATTGACTGTAATTGCCATAGCATCACCTTTTTCTTTTTTTGTCCATTTTAATAAATTTTGAAAACTATTTCAAATAATTTGTACACAAAAAGAGATTGAGGTATTTTATCTCAATCTCTTTTTTGAATATAAAGTTATTAGCCCAGCGCTACATCCATTACCATCATGATAACAAAACCAACCATTAATCCAAGAGTGGCCACGTCTGTATTTCCATTTGTCTGTGATTCAGGAATCAATTCTTCCACTACAACAAACATCATAGCACCAGCTGCATAAGCAAGGGCATAAGGTATGATTTGTAGCATAATAATCACAAGCGATGCTCCTAAAACAGCCCCAATTGGTTCAACAATGGCTGACATTGCACCAAGAAAGAAAGCACGAAAACGAGAACTTCCATCAGCTCGAATCGGAATTGACAAAGCAGCCCCTTCAGGAATATTTTGTAAACCAATCCCAATAGCGAGTCCCAAAGCACCAATAAGCGCAGCACTAGTCATATTACCAGAAGCAAGAGCCCCAAAAGTTACTCCGACTGCCAAACCTTCTGGAAAATTATGAATCGTTATGGCTAGAAAGAGTAAAGCCGTTTTTGAGAGTTTTTTCTTTGGTTGAATCCCTTCAGCTTCAGAAACATCTTTTCCCAAATGCAAGTGAGGAACCAGTGCGTCAATTAAACGAAGACTAAACGCTCCCAAAAGAAATCCAACTGCTGCCGGTACCCAGGCTAGATTACCATAATCTGCTTTAGCATAAGCAAGGGCTGGGTCAAGCAAGGACCAAAAAGAAGCTGCAATCATGACACCTGCGGCAAATCCCATCATAATATCTAGCAATTTTCGGCTAACTTTAGTAAAGAAAAAAACAACGGCAGATCCAAGAATGGTACATCCCCAAGTAAAAAGGCCTGCTAAAAAGGCTAAAAAGACAACATTTTGTGTCATTATCCAATTCATCATAAACAAATCTCCTTTTATCAATATTATCTAATAAAAACGTTTTCTGTAAATTCATTCTTATTTTACCATAGCTGTAAAAGAAAAACCTAGTAAAAATACTAGGTTTGAGATAAGTAAGTTTGTATCGTTGATAATTTTACTTTCGGAACAAACATGACTTTTTGACGATGTGTAAAATCAGGTTCTTCACCATCAATAGTTAACAAAACATAGCCAAGCTTATCACCCATCACCTTAGCAGCGGCATAGTCCCAAGGTTGAATATATGAAAAGTAGGCCATCAATTGTCCTGCCATAACAGCTGCCATACTGATACCAGCACCGCCATAAACACGAACTCCCAAAGTTTGCTCAATCATATCACGAAGCCCATGATAATTATTAGCAAACATGTTTGCATTGCATCCTACCAAGAAACGGTTCAATGGGCGATCTTGAAACGGTGGTAATTTTTGATCATTCATATAAACATCAAATTGACCACCACCACTATACAAGGTATCATTCATCACATCATAAATCAAACCAAATTGACCGACTCCATTTTCATAATAAGCAATCATAACAGCAAAATGCGTACCTTGCGCCACAAAATTGACAGTACCATCAATCGGGTCAAGTACCCAGACATTACCATCGACAATATCGTGATGTACACCATTTTCTTCCGCCAAGATATGGTCACTTGGATAAGCTTGCTTAATTTTGGTGATTAGTAATTCTTGAGTTGCTTTGTCTAGATTCGTTACCAAATCATCAAAACGCGTTTTTTCTTCGATTTCGAGATCCTTAACCATATTAGACTTAATAAAGTCTCCTGCGTCACGAATAATGTCTTTAGCAAATTGAAACTTATTTTCCAAGGGAAATATATCCTTTCTCCTTTGCTTTAGCAGCTTTTACGGCTTGATAAGTTGAATAGCCACTGCTTTGTTGAAATTCGCGATCAATTTGTTTTTCCTGTGCTTTACTTTTCACAATTGTCTTAAAGGTTGCGTAGCTGTCTAATAAATCGCTAACAGCAACTTTCTTTTCATATGCGGCCTCAACCTGATTCAAAAAATGAAGCACTGATGCTATCTCTTCAGTGCTCCAAGACAAATCAAGTGGATAGCTGTAGTTTTTCATACAAAGATGCCCAAACTCTTAAGAAAACGAATCGTTTTCCATAGCTCAACAGATATTAACCTGTTGAAGAGTTATTCCTTTCTATCCTTCAATTTCTGCTTTTATCGTTGCGTCACGCAATTCTTGTTTACGATAATCACGTGGTAAAAATGCACGAATTTCATCTTCATTAAATCCAATTTGCATGCGCTTGTTATCCAAAATAATTGGACGGCGAAGCAAACCAGGATTCTTCGCAATTAAATCAATCAATTCTGAAACAGATAACTCGTCAAGATCAATATCTAACTTTTGGAAAACTTTTGAACGAGTTGAGATAATATCTTCTGTTCCATTTTCTGTGAAGGCCAAGATAGCCATTAATTCATCGCGACTAAGAGGACTGGTAATGATATTGTGTTCTTGAAATTTAACATCGTGTTCATTAAGCCAAGCTCGTGCTTTTCGGCAGCTTGTACAACTTGGTGACAAAAATAAAGTAATCATAAAACCACCTCTCTAATCTTCTTAACTTAATTATACAAAATTTTAAAAAAGTTTTCTATTTTTTCCCCAATTTTGAGCAAATTTTTTATCAGACTTTAGCTGTTCAACCAATTCATCGGCTCCAGCGAACTTAATCATACCTCGAATTTTATCTAACCAGATAATTTCGACCGTTTCGCCATAGATATCGTTTTCAAAATCGAAAATATTTGCTTCCAGTCGCAAATCTTGGCCACCAAAAGTCACATTTTTTCCGATACTTGTCATTGAGCGGTAGCGTTTTCCTGAAACAATAATATCTGTCACGTAAACACCATCACCTGGAAGATAAACACGATCTAAAACAGCAAGATTTGCTGTTGGGAATCCTATCGTGCGACCTCTAGCATCGCCATGAACAACAATTCCTTGGGTTGAAAACTCGTAACCTAATAGACGATTTACCTCAGAAACATTCCCTGATAGAATCTCTTGACGAATACGTGAAGAGCTAATCTTCTCTCCGTTATCTTGAACTTCAGGAACTACAATAACATCACCATCAAAAATTTCTGATAAATGAGCTGCGTCTTTTCTATCGTGTCCAAACTTATAATCAAAACCAACGACAATAGTTCTTGCTCGCAAAGCTTTGATATAAGTCCTCAAAAATTCTTCTGACGACACTTTTGAAAATGCTGATGTAAAATCAACTAAGTAAAGGTCATCAACGCCATACTCAGCAAATTTTTCGTAACTCTTTTCTGGCGCCGTTAAATTCAATAATAATTCTGGTGTAAAACGAGCAAGAGCTAGACGTGGTGATTCATTAAAAGTCAAAACAGTTAAGTCTAGCTGATTGCGTTTTGCGATTGATCTAGCTTGGTCAAACAGGGCTTTGTGCCCTTTATGCAGGCCATCAAAGTAGCCTAATACTAAAACACTGTCTCGAGTACGATTGATATCTCGAGCGTCTTTTATATGTTGAATATTCATTTTTTCCATTCCATTATATAAACACTTTATTTGGTTTGTATAGGTCATCACGTGGAATTAGAATAGCAACAACTTTATCTTGATAGAAAGCAGCTAATTGTTCTTCAGTTCTATCTAAAGCAATTTTACGCCCAAATGAAATCTCTGTAACTTGATCTTCTGTCAAAGCTACACGTGGCAAATCCATAACGCCATACTCAATTGGCAAAAGAAATGAAAAATCATCTTGCGCAACTTTTTCAGTGATTTCAGACAAAGTCAATGCATCTTCCAATTGAAGACCAGCTGAAGCTTGGCGCTCCAAATAAGACATATGACTGCCAAAACCAAGTGATTTTCCTAAATCGACTGACAAGGTTCTAATGTAAGTTCCTTTACTACAAGCAACTTCAAAGTCAAAATAACAACAATCATCTTTAAATTCTAATGGACTAGTGCGTTTGAAATCATAGATTGTCACATGACGTTCAGGTCGCTCAACTGTTTGTCCAGAGCGAGCATATTCGTATAATCGTTTCCCATCGACCTTAACAGCAGAATACATTGGTGGAATCTGAGTAATATCACCAATAAAACTTTCCATAGCTTGGTCAACGGTATCTTCTGTCAGCTCTGTTGAAACTGGAGTCTTCTCAACAACTTCACCACTGGCATCTTCAGTTGTTGTTGAAAAACCTAGGCAAATCTGCCCACGGTATACTTTTCCAGCTTCTGTCATATATTCAATCACACGTGTTGCTTTTCCGACAGCAATTGGCAAGACTCCAACAACGTCAGGATCAAGCGTTCCACCATGACCAATTTTCTTTTCATGTAAAATTTTACGAAGCTTAAAGACTGCATCATGGCTAGTCATTCCAGCTTCTTTTTTCAAATTAATAATTCCGTTAATCATAATTTCTATTATAACCGTTTTCAGTAAAAAAAAACAAGCTAAAACTTTGCATTGTTTTAACTTGTTTGTGCTTTTTTTTAAATGTCACGTTTGACATCACTGTCAATGTCTAAAAATTCTTGAATGTCTTGTACGTATTCTAAGACACCTTGGAATTCACCATTTTCATCACGAACGGCTGCATAAGTGACATGGATGAATTTTCCCATTTTTTCAGATTTAAACCACATGACAACTTTATCGCGTTCGCCAGAGCGAAGAAATTTAAAGACTTTTTTGACTTTATCTAACACTTTTGGTGGATGGCAAAGTTCAACATTACGTCCAATCTGACTCGGTGTACGTTTAAACACCATTTTTTCTGGAAGAGTATTGTCATTAAAGTATTGAAAAATATCTTCTTTATTAACAAAGCTTATTTCCAAAGGGAGATGATTTAAAATCAGGTTGGCTTGTTCTACTGACAAATACCCGTTGCCAAATGGCTGAGCAGTTGTGCGATCAACAGCTGGCTTTTCTTTTTTAGGTGTAAAGCTAATGGTGAACTGTCCCTCTGGCGTATCGATAACTTTCGTCAATTGACTATCATTTGATTCAGCATTAGTCTGACAAAAATCATCAGAATTAACTATTACAGAAGCAGATTCTGGTTTCTCGCTGTCAAATGATTCACGTTTTGGTTGCCATTTAGCTGTTGGTTTAATAATGGCATAACCGTACGCGTTACTTTCATCAGCAATTGCTAACCAATCATCTTGGGTAAGAGCTTCAAGAAGAATCATCAAGAGAATGGCTTCTTCTTTGAAAATCATTTCTTCAAATTCATGAGCAAAAGTTTCAAAAGCTTGTGACACTTCAGCAATTGATATTTCTGGTAATTTACCCACTGCTGCTTGTGCTTTTTTAAAGAGCTCACGAATATCATCATCCACACCCCACATGACGCGTGGCGGAGCATCATGACCATGCTGTTCCATCAATGGGAAAAAGAGCTCTTCTTTACGCTTGTAATGATTATCAAATTGTCCTAGCAGTCTCATTTGAAATTTCAAACCACGTAACAAATCATCACGAAAGTCTGCATTTTCAGGTTTCTCATAGTTTTCAATAATACGGCGAATGCGCAACATAGCTGAGCGTAAAGCGAGATTTTCTTGCTTAAATACATAAACAGGATGCCCTTCTTGTTCCGCATCTGGGACATCAACATCTGACACAGCTCCTTTAAAAAGGTTAGCGTGGACATTACACAAGCCCATAACATCCTCAAAGGTGATGCCAGTCTCATCTCCTATTAATTCGTGTTCCATCATTGAAATCTCAAGAGCAGAAACTCCTTTAAAGGTTTGATTAAAATCTTCTTGAACTGAATCAGCATCAGCACCATGGTGTAAACGCAACAAAATATCTTTTAGTACTTCAATACGATTTTCAGTCATTGTTGCCTCCAATCACTTCATAACCGTTAAATTCAAGTACTTTTTGAATTTTATCAAGTGAGACATTAGCCAGTTTTGCTCCTGCTTTCAGAGAAGTCACTTTGCCAACGGTATTTAGCATAGTCGCTTGCGCTAACGGTTTAAAACCTAAATCAACCAAAATAGCTTTAATCTCAGGGTGTTCTTTTACAACCTCAGCTACTGGTCTTGTCAAATCTATAATATTGTTCATTATAATAACCTCTTTTATTAGGGATAGGTTCATTATAGCACAAGAATTTTAAAACTGACTTCATCTGTCATAAAAGATGACATCTTTTTAATCTTTCAGAGCTTCAAATTTTGCTCGCATTGTTGGATTTTTTCGGGTTAATTTCTTGACTGAAACGTCGTCAAGTTTATTATTTGCAAGGCGGAGTTGGTTTTCACTTGTTGTTAAAAATCGTTTCACTTCTTCCATACGACGGATTGATTTGTCAATTTCATCAATGGCTTTTTTGAAGTTATTACTTGCTGAATTGTAGTTTTTCGCAAAAGCATTTTTAAAGGTTTCAAGGTCATCTTCAAAATGTGTAATATCGATATTCTGTTCACGAACCAAGGCTAATTCTTGTTTGTACTTAAGAGAATTAAGCGCAGCATTTCGCAAAATACCAATCAATTGGATGAATAATTGCGGACGAACCACATACATCTTTTCATATTCATGGCTAACATCGACAATTCCTGTGTTGAAGTAATCATTGTCAGCTTCTAACATGGTAACTAAAACCGCATACTCACATTTTTTTTCACGTCGATCTTTATCTAATTCTTTGTAAAAATCTTTGTTTTTGTGTTTAGTTTTTGTCTTATCGGCTTCGTTTTTCATCTCAAACATGATAGATAGTATTTCAATACCATTTTCATCAGTTTCACGATAAATGAAGTCCCCTTTTGAGCCACGGCCTGATAGTTCATTATCTTTATCGAAGGTTGCATTTGGGAAAGCATAGGCACGCACTTTATTAAATTCTGTTTCAGCATAAACTTCTAAGCTTTCGCCGATTGCCTTAGTTGATTGCTGAGCTTTGAAGTTTTTGTAGAATTCAACTTGTTCATTGGCAGCTTTCAATTGAGCTTCGTAATCTCTTTTAACAGATGCAAGAGATAATTCAGCTTCTTTTTCTTGGAGAGCTAATTTTGACTTAACATCATCACGTTCTTTTTCAACGCTAGCAACTGCTTCTACCAGACTTGTTTTATTTTCAAGTGATAAACGTTCGAGTTGATTTTTAAGCTCAGCTACCTCTTTATCTTTTTCCGTTAAAGCTTTTGTTAGTTCCAAATCTTTATTTGATTGGAAATTTTCCAAGCTAGATTTTAACTCGAGAATTTCTTGGTCTTTCTTAGCTAGTTGGCGTTGATTTTCGAGTTCTAGACTTTGTTTTACTTGCTCTAATTGCGTAGTCAAATCTGCAATTTCTCTATCTTTAGCACTAGCTTGAACTTGCAAATCATTTTTTGATTTTTCTTCTAAAAGTGCCTTTTCTTTTTCTAAACGCTCATGAATTTCTTTGTCGAATTCGCTACTTCTGACTTGAGCTAGCAATTGACTGTATTCTGTTTCATTGATGGTAAAGACTGTTCCACAATGGGGACACTTAATGTTATTCATAATTTCCTCGCTTGATTTTATAATTACTCCTATTATAACAAAAAGAAGTCTCGAGGACTTCTTCTATATATCTAGAATAGGTTCTTTTCAACATCATCACGAATATGTTGCCATTCTTGGTTTGCTCTAGTAATTTTTCGCTTGTAATCTTTCAGACCCTGTTCATATCGTTGAATGAGAAAAGCCTGTTTGAGTGGCTGAAGTTTTGGTATTTGAATACTAACAATCTTTTTCGTATTCAAATTCATCACATTTTTTCCGGTATTAGTTGTCTCAAGAAGTTCTTGACCTAATTCAGATTCTAAGAATAATTTGATATATGTCCCTGAAATGTCAGCAGTCGGTCTTAACACAGTGATGTTAGCTGATGCAATGATTGCCCTATCTTGGTCATGAAAAACAGCAACTTTTTTTACTGTTCCTTTTGAGGCAATTAAAACATCTCCATATTCTAAAAGGTAACGTGAGACACTGTCTTGTTCAGCATCAATCTTTTTCAAATGGTCGTAATCAATATCAGTCTCAGTCATATCACTTAAGTTAACAACCGATACATTTCCTGTATCTCCTAATTTTGAAACAGCCTTTCCTTTAAAATGCTCTGTCACGTCACTTAAAGAAACTTTGGCAATCGGATTTGCTTCATATTTCTCAATCAATTCACTCATAGCTATCTCTCCTTACATGTTAGTATTATAATACTAATCCGAACATTAAACAAGTTAAAAGAGCAGTAAACTCACTGCTCCTTTACTATTTATTCGTTTTTTTCCGAGAACTCAATCAACTGATTTCAAAGCTTCTAGCATATCGACTGTTTTTAGGATATGGTTAACAAGCCAACCTAACAAGAATAGTATTCCAATAACAACGATAATTGGAATGATGTAGATTGATAAGCCAACTTCAGTCCCAAACTTAATTGAATCTGAACCAATCATATTCATAATCAGTTGATGTAAGTATTTTCCGCCAATCAATCCTACTACAATACCAATTAATGATAAGCTAATGGTTTCACGATAAATGTACATGCTCACTTCATTATCATAAAATCCAAGAACCTTAATCGTTGATAATTCTCGAATACGTTCAGCCACATTAATATTAGTCAAATTATAAAGAATAACTACAGCAAGTAAAATGGATATGATGATTAGAATCGTCATTGCGCCATTAAGAGAGACAACGACTGAGTTAACATTCTTAATCAGTGAAGCATTTTGGCTAACAGCTGATACACTATCCATGGCTAATAATCTTGTAGATATATCTTCGATATTCTTACTAGAATGATTTTTAAGTGTGACAAGGTAAGCATTATCTTTAACCTCTTCATCGAAGAGGTTTTCATAAGCTTTTTGTGACATAAAAAGATAATGACCAACATTCATTTCAGCAATTGCAGAGACTTTAAGAGAATGCTTATTCCCATTTTGATCTTTAAAATCAAATGAATCACCAGCTTTTATGTGATATAAGTCAGCTAATTTTTCTGATAGGACAACACCATCATCTGTTAAGGTCAAGTCTTGTGCTGTTTTAGCATCTTTCAAGTGAATAAAGTCACCAAAACTTTTACCTTGACTAACCAAAATTGAAATGTCTTGCTTATCTGTCAATCCAGAAATACTTTCTGTGACATGTGATAAATATACGCTTTGGTATTTGGATACTTTTTTAGAATCTAGAACAGACGTCAACTCTTTTTGGCTACTGCTATCATCACTAGTGACCACAATCATGTCATAAGGCATCAAACGTGAAAATTGATTATCAGTGATTTTTCCTAATGACGATTGAATGCCTAGTCCAGCAAATAAAAGGGCAACCGAACCGGCAACACCAAATATGGTCATCAGCATGCGCTGCTTGTATCGGAAAATATTTCGAGCAGTAACTTTATGCGTAAATGACAAAGGGCGCCAGATAAAGCCGATACGTTCTAAGAAAATTTTTGACCCTCTGACTGGTGGTTTTGACAACAAAAGCTGAGAAGGTTTCTCACTAAGCTCTTTTCTAGCAATAATAAAGGCTGGTAAAACCGCACTAACAAGAGCAAATACAATTGCAATCAAAGTATACGACCAATAAAAATAATAAGTCGTACTTCCTAAAGTCGTGTCTCCTGTAACAATCTCAGCAATGACTCGTGACAAAACATAGTGACCAGAGAAAATTCCCAAGATTGTTCCTGTCATGCTAGCAACAAAACCATAGATAACAAATTTCATAATAACATCACTGTTACTGTAACCAAGAGCTTTTAACACTCCTGAATTAGTACGCTCTTCATCTACAAATCGCGTCATTGTTGTGAAAGTCACTAAAGCAGCAACAACATATAATACAACAGGAAAGACATTGCCGATGCTGCCAATACTTGAGGTACTAGAAGCATAAGTCTGAAAACCTCCTCCACCAGGCAAACTTGAGCGAGTATACGATGTATATGTTGGCTCTTTCATAGCATCAAGATTAACTTTAGCCTCGTTGACTTGCTTTTCACTCTCAGTAATTTGAGCTTGGGCTTGATTGATTGATTCTTGTGCTGCTAATTGCTGCTCATTTGGTAATTGAGTGAGCATAGCTTTTTGGGCTTCCAGTTGAGATTTAGCTGCATCGACCTTTGCTTGATTAGAATCAAGTGAGGTTTGCGCTTCTGATTTTAATTGTGCTAGACGTTGACTAGGATTATCAGAAAGCAAATCCTCTAGAGCTTTTTCTTTTTTAGCTAATTTTTCCTTATAAGTTTTAGAAAATGGATTTAGTTTTTTTAAATCATCATAACGAATTCTAGCAATCGTGTAAAAATCACTGTCAAAGGCTGATTCTGGAACGACGGCATAGTATTTCAATACTCCGTTTCCAGCACTTGATGTTCCAAGGCTAGATTTTGAAAGAATCTCTGATGAATTGACAAAGCCAACAACTTTGAATGTCGTTTTTTTCAAAATACCTTGTTCGTCAGACTGCGTAAAGGTGATATTATCACCAAGGTGGTATTTCTCTTGCATGGTTGAAGCTAAAGCAATTTCATCAGTAGCTTTGGGATAAACACCTGAAACTAACTCATATTTTGAAATGTGCTTGCTATTTGAAAACACACGAATAGCATCATCGGTATTTTTAATTGTCACATCCGTCAGATAGCCATAGTCAACTTTGCTGTCTTTGATCGTTGCCAGCTCTTTTTGGTCATTATCACTAAAACCGTAGCTTGCAATGACTGACAAGTCCATGGTATTTTGCTTTTTAAGATAAGCACTTGCTGTCCTTTGCATGTCAGGTCCTGTTACTTTCAAAGCAACAAAGGCAAAAGCTCCAAGCATCATCAAAAGCATGATAGATAAAAAACGACCTTTTGAACTTCCAATTGATTTTCTGATATCTTTCCAATAAGTCTTTTTTGACATAGCCACCACCTCAATATTCTAGTGTTTCGATATCTTGAGGATGCTCGTTCACTTCGATACTACTTACCGTGGCATCATGCATATGAATCACTCTGTCAGCAATTGGAGCAAGAGCTGAGTTGTGTGTAACAATAATCACGGTTGAACCTTTATAACGTGACATATCTTGCAAAATTTTTAGAACTTGTTTTCCGGTTTGATAATCAAGGGCACCAGTCGGCTCATCGCAAAGCAATAATTTGGGATTTTTGGCTACCGCACGCGCAATTGAGACACGCTGCTGTTCACCACCAGATAGCTGTGCTGGGAAGTTATTAAGACGTTTTCCAAGTCCCACATCAATCAAAGTCTGCTCAGCATCTCTTGCATCGCTGACAATTTCTGATGCTAGCTCCACATTTTCTTTGGCGGTCAAATTAGGTACCAAATTGTAAAATTGAAAGACAAAACCAACGTCGTTACGACGATAAGTTGTTAATTCTTTTGCATTGTATTTAGCAATATCAACACCGTCAATCAAAACTTGCCCTTCATCGTTCGTGTCCATACCACCAAGAATATTTAAGACAGTTGATTTTCCAGCTCCCGATGCCCCTAAAATAATGACCAATTCCCCTTTTTCAATGGCAAAATTAATATCATTATTAGCCACAATTTCAGTTTCACCTGTTTGATAACGTTTATAAGAATGCTTCATTTCAATATAAGCCATGAAATTCACCTTTTTATTTTTTCTTAATTAGACATCTTGTTGATTTAATTTGGACTATATTATATAATTTGATAAATTATTAAACAAGGACAAAAATAGACAATCTGTTCATTTTAGACCAGGACTAAGAAAGGAGCTGATTTTTATGGCAAAGAGACAAACAGAAACCAAGAACTATCTTAAACAAGCTTTAGCTAAACTCTTGTTGGAAAAACGATTTGAGGAGATTAGTGTCTCAGATTTAACCAAAACTGCTGGCATTAATCGCGGAACATTCTACCTTCATTATGTTGATAAATGTGACATGATGGACCAACTAAAAAATGAAACACTTGATGAGTTATTAGCTATTCTAAATGACGACACTCTTTTTTCTGATAGTCGGACTGTTATCATCCAGTGTCTGGACTACATCCGCAAGAATTTTGAGTTTGTTTATGCCATTTCAAAATCATCTTCTTCCGATTTTTCTAAAACTATCAAAGATTTTATTTACGGCTTTCTTTTGACTATCCCTGATTTCAAAGATATTCTCGTGAGCTATTATGAAATTCCTTATCAATATGCGCTTGAAGTTTATTTATCTTCCATTGAGAGTATTATCTCTCTTTGGGTCAGTAATGGTGGATTTGAAAGTTCTGAAGAAGTCACTGATATAATCCTTAAAGTTGCTTCGCTTGATAAAATGGTATGATAATACTAAGAAAATCTCACTTTAGCTTAAGTGAGATTTTTTAACTATAGTGAGTTTACGGCAGCAAGAGCCGCTTGATAATCTGGATCTGAGTTAACATTTTCCAAGTATTCAGCATAAACCAATTGATTATCTGTATTTAAAACAAGCACAGCACGCGCTAGAAGATGCCATTCTGCCATTAAAAGACCATAAGTCTTCCCAAATTCATTGTCATAGTAATCAGACAACATAACCGCTTGATCAAGACCTTCAACACCACACCAGCGTGCTTGAGCAAATGGCAAGTCTGCTGAAATCGTAATTACCACGGTATCAGACATAGCTAAAAGTTCTTTATTAAACGTACGTGTCTGTGTTGAACAAATACCTGTATCAATTGATGGCACAACGCTAATTACTTTTTTCTTTCCAGCAAAATCAGACAAGCTTTTAATACTTAAATCAGATGCTCGCAATGAAAAATCTGGTGCTGTTTCACCAATTTTTAGTTGTTTACCAATTAAAGTTACGGGATTTCCAAGAAAAGTTGTCATCGTTTATTCCTTCCATTTATGAGAGTTTTTTTGTTATTTGCAAGAAAAGAAAGCCTTTTACTCTCCTTTCATTTTACCAAAAAATCTCTTTTTAAACGAAGAATATGCTTGAAAGTTAAAGATACTTGCTCGCCTCTCTAACTGAAAGTGGTGATAAGTGTTCTTTGTTTGTCATGATAAACTGTCTAACCCAAGCAGCGTTAGTTTTTGACAAATCACGTAAAGCCCAACCTATGGCTTTATTGATAAAAAATTCCTTTGAACCTAGATTTCTCAGAAGAATCTCTTGGAGTAAATCAATCTTAGTCTGATCTTTTCTACTAAGCCGGTGAAGAATGGCTAGTCTACATAGCCAGATATTATCATCATGTGCCCACGCTTTCATCACATTATCAACTCTCTCATCCATTAATCCAATGCGACCAATAACAACGGCTAGTATGTCAATACTACCCCACCACTGTTTGCTTCTTGCAAAATATTCAAGCTTTTCAATATCATCATAAGTCAGAAATCTTTGCATCGTACGCAAGTAATCAAGAACCAAATACTGACACTCATGGTGATCATCTTGCCAGACCTGCTTTAAAGAAGCCCAATCAAGCTTTTCTGATTTTTTCTTATTGGCTAAAAATGATTTGTAAAGCGCTCGGCATTTTGGTGTTTGAATACCATAAAAAGAAAATCAATTTTTCATGTAGGCAGACATAACTTGCGCTTTTGCCGAATCAGCGTTTTCTTCAAATAATCGAGTCATTTCTTCAAGCTTTAACAACTTTCTTCCTCCTTAGAATAACTAAGCTATTTTTCACTTTCATTCTACCTACCAAAAAGCAGCCTGTTTGGCATACAGGCTGCTTGCTTTTACCCTATGAACTTAATAAGAATCAACAATCAGATTTTTTCAAATGCTAGACGCAAATCTTCAATCAGGTCTTCAGCATTTTCAAGACCAACAGATACACGAATTTGATTTCGAGTGACTCCACAAGCTTTCAAATCTTCTTCAGAAAGTTGTTGGTGAGTTGTTGTCGCTGGATGAACAACAAGAGATTTGGCATCTGCAACGTTTGCTAAATCAGAGAAGATTTCAAGGTTATCGATAAATTTATGCGCTTCTTCTTGCCCACCTTTGATGTGGAAAGTAAAGATCGAACCAGCACCTTTAGGGAAATATTTTTGAGCCAAGTCATAATATGGACTCGATGGCAAGCTTGGATAGTTGACTTTTTCAACTTTTGGATGATTGGACAAAAAGTCAACGATTTTCTTAGTGTTTTCAATATGGCGGTCAATACGAAGTGACAATGTTTCAAGACCTTGCAAAAGTAAGAAAGCACTAAATGGTGACAAAGCTGCACCAGTGTCACGCAATAATTGCACACGAAGGGCTGTAATAAAAGCTGCAGCTCCGATATCACGAGTGTAGCTGATATTGTGATACGATGGGTCTTCATCTACAAATTGTGGGAATTTACCAGATGTTTCCCAATCGAAGTTTCCTGAATCCACAACTACACCTGCAATAGTTGTTCCATGTCCACCGATAAATTTTGTTGCTGAATGAACGGCAATATCAACACCGTGTGAGAAAACATTGATTAGATATGGTGTACCAAAGGTATTATCAGTTACCAATGGAATCTTGTGAGCATGCGCAATATCAGCAATTTTTTCGATATCAGGAATATTGATAACAGGATTTCCAAGCGTTTCAATCAAAACAAGTTTTGTATTATCCTTGATAGCTGCTTCAACTTCTTCAAGATTTGCCACATCAACAAACGTTGTTGTAACGCCATAACGCGGAAGAGTTTCTTTGAGTAAGTTAAATGTTCCACCATAAAGAGTTGTCGCTGCCACCACATGGTCGCCAGCGTGAGCAAGCCCAAGAACAGCATAAGTAATAGCTGCCATACCAGATGATGTTGCAACTGCTCCAACCCCATTTTCAAGGGCAGCAATACGATTTTCAAAAACTTCTACCGTTGGATTCCCGATACGTGAATAGATATTTCCTGGTTTTTTCAAACCAAATAAATCTTCACCTTCTTGAGCATTATCAAAAACATATGATGTTGTTTGGTAAATTGGAACAGCACGAGATTTTGTGGTTGGGTCAACTTCTTGACCAGCATGCAATTGTAAAGTTTCAAAGTTATATTTTCGTGTCATAGCATGTACTCCAATCATTGAATTTTCTGAATTTACATACAATTTTACACTCTTTTAAAAATATTGACTAATACTTATTAAAAAAGACTAGGTATAGTTTCAAACTATACCCTAGTCAAATGCTCTGGCAAATCGTTGCGTATCAAGTTCAACTTCTTTGGACTGAGCAATAGCTGAAATTATAGCAACACCATCTGCTCCAGATTGCCGAATAGCAGCTACATCACCAAATGTAATGCCACCAATTGCCACAATTGGAATGTCTTTATCCAATTCACGCATTTCTCTCAGACCATTTAATCCGATTACTTGCCCAGCATCAGATTTTGAAGAAGTTGGAAAAATAGGCCCTACACCAATGTAATCAACAACATCAATAGCTGATAAATGATATTCTTTAGCATTTCCAACCGATAGACCAATCAACTTATCTGGAAACAACTTTCTAGCCTCACGAACTGGCATATCATCTTGACCTAGATGAACACCATCAACACCAATTTCTAAAGCCAAATCAATATCATCATTGATGAAAAATAAAACGTGATACTTACGACAAAGGCTTTTAACCTTTAAAGCAAGTTCTTTTTTTCTTGCCCAGAAAGTGCACCTTGACCTTGTTCACGAAATTGAAAACAGGTCACCCCTGACTTAAAAGCTGCTTCTAAGATATCCAAAAATTTCCCTTTAGGACAATTTGGCGTGCCACAAATAAAATAAACCTGTAATTGTTCTTTATTCACAATACACCTCAACTCTCTTCAAGCGTTCAACATCTTGATTTGTGATTTTGCAAAGAGCATCTAGAAATGCTATCTGAAAACTTCCAGGTAGGGCGTTGCCTGCCGCAACTTCTGCCAACTCACCTGCGATATTATAAACCGAGATTGCCTCTTCTAAGCAAGCAATTAAGTCGCCATCTTTAGCAAGGCCGATAAATGCAGCTAGCACTGCTCCGAGTAAGCAGCCTGTTCCTGTAACAAGTGGCATTAAGGGACTACCATTTTTAAGAAGTTTAACGTGACCATTGACCGCAATGGCATCTGTTTTTCCTGTGATGACAACTGGAATTTCAAGTTTTTGATTAGCTAACCAAGCAAGATGTCCAATGTCATCAACGTCTGTAGAATCAACACCTTTACTTTTAACATCTTGTCCAACTAGCGCAGCAATTTCACCAGCATTTCCCCGTAAAAGTAAAACCTTGTGATGGTTTAGTAAATCAGACGCAACTTTCTTACGATAGGGGCCAGCACCAGTAGCAACTGGATCCAAAACAGTTGGCACCGAATACTTCTCAGCAATATCTAGAGCGTCCTTGTAAAGTTGCCAACTTCCTTCTTGCAAAGTACCAATATTAACCAAAAGAGCACTAGCGTTTGGTAAAAAATCTTCCAAATCTGGTTGATACTCACTCATAGCAGGGGAAGCTCCTAGAGCTAAAAGTCCGTTTGCTGAGAAATTTTTAACCACATGATTTGTTAAACAAATGGTCAAAGGATTATTTTCTCGTAAGTCATCTAAATAAGTCATTTAATCTCCTTTGTATGTGACGTGATTAACTGGACCATTTCCATGACCAAGTTCTGGAGCAGTTCTGATAGCTTCGGTGATAAAACGCTTAGCTGTTCCAACTGCTTCTTGAACAGAACGACCTTTGGCTAATTCTGCCGTGATGACTGCTGCATAGGTACAACCTGTTCCGTGTGTATGTTTGGTCGCAATGCGTTCAGAGGTAAATGTCTGCACTTGACCATTTTCTAAAAAGAGAAAATCTTTAGCTTCATTTTGTAAATGGCCACCCTTGATGACAACGTTTTTAACGCCTTATTTAGCTTGAATAGACTTTCCGGCTTTGAAAATGGCATCTTCATCTTTTAATTCTTGTCCAAAAAGTACTTCAGCTTCTGGTAAGTTTGGTGTAATAATGGTTGCCAAAGGAAGCAATTTTTCTTTAAGAGCCTCTACTGCTTCTTGGCTAATCAAACGATCGCCACTTGTTGCTACCATGACAGGATCAAGGACGTAAGGACATGACATAGTATTCAAATACTGACTCAAGCATTCAATGGTTTCAACTTCCGCCAGCATCCCTGTCTTAATCGCATCTGGCTTAATATCAGAAAAGACACTTTTTAGCTGCTCATCAAGAATCATTTGATCAAGGTTACAAATAGCTTGAACACCTTGGGTATTTTGTGCAACTACACTCATTCCATAAACCCCACGCGCTTGAAAGCTCTTTAAATCAGCTATGATACCCGCCCCACCACTTGGATCAGTTCCAGAAATTGTTAGAGCTACTTGTAATTTAGACATTTCTTACCTCCTCTGGCCACTCTTCCTGATCAATTACCATTTGGAAAAAATTTCGTTCATGCTGACAACTTTCCAAAAAGACACGAATCATTTCTTTTCTTTTTTCTTCTGGTAGTTGACTACTACATCGCTTTAGTAGGTCAAAATACGTCGGTAAACAAGCTGTTGCTTCGTCAGCTGCGTAAAACTCAAACCATGCTTTAAATGGATTATCACTTGCAACCTTACCAGTCTCAAGTGCTTTTTTAGCAACCTGCTGATAAATCCACGGACATGGAAGCATGGCTGACAAGATGTAAGCTGGATTATCTTGACTTAGCTGATAGTACATGTGCTTAATGTAATGGTCAGAACTTGGATACCAAGCTTTATCAGCAATAAAATCATGATAATCTCTTCCAACTGCTTTAGCTAAAATATGGTGAGCCCCAACCTCATGATTAAAAATAAAGTCAATCTGTCCTAAAAAGAAGTCTTTGCTTGCTTTATCGGAAATTTTGGCAAATAGCTGAGCATAAATATCAGCAAATTTTTCCAAATAAATAGCATCCGCTTTTAAGTAATGGCAAATTGCCTCATCAGACAAATTGCCCGCCATCATTTGCTTGATAAAATCATCTGCTAAAATCTTATCGATAAAGATTTGACTACGTTCTTTCATTTCATTAATCATTCATTTCTTCCTTTACTATTGTTGTGAATTCCTTTAAGTGACGAATGGTGCGAAATGCCTGCTCTTGATTGTCTTGTGGATTATCAGTATTTGACAGATAGACACCTTGAATACCAAACTTTTGAGCTGTTTTTAAGTGGCGCGTGCTATCTTCCAGATAAAAAATCGTCTTGTCAAATAAGGCTTCAGTTTCAAGTACCGCTTGATAAAAATCTTCTGTTTTATCAGGAAATCCTAGCGCAATACAAGAATAACTACCAGAAAAGTATTGTAATACTCCTGCCGATTCTAAACCGATTTTGGCTAAATCATCATAATTTGATGTGACTGCATAAATCAAAAAATCTTCTTCAGATAAATCGGCTAAGGTCTCTACAGCTTGCGGCATGAGTGAAACCTTTTGATAAGCCTCTTCAAGTAACTGCTGAGTTTTCTTTTCTGGATAAGTCAAGTTTTCTTTGGCAAATAAAGCTGATAAATAAGCTTGCGACTCAATCATATTTAAACGCCAGAGGTGTTTTTTTATCGTTTGAGTATAGGAAATATTGGCTAAAGCCAAGACCTTCTCAATCACCTTATCCCACAAACCATAAGAATCAAAAATAACACCGTCTAAATCAAGAAAAATAACACTTTTACTTTTGGGCAACAAGGGCAACATAGCCTCCTTTGTCATATCCCTCAATCGGTTCCTCCACAAAATCATTAGTATAGATAGGCTGAGCTGTAAGGGTTTGGAAATATCGAATATTTGTCATGCCGAGTTCATCTCTTAAAATCGCTTCTTTTTCAAGAGGAGAATGGAAAACAGCAGAGCGGACTAACTCGATTGGATAAGGAAAAGTTGGGGCAATTTTATGAAAAATTTCTTTATTATAACCACCAACATGAGCAGCAAATTTATACAAAATACCATAAGCACTCTCCACTGGGACATCTAACAAAATCAAATGACCTCCCTTTTTCAAAGCATGATGGCAATTCTGGTAAGCTGACGATAAATCTTTGATATAACTCGAACAACCGTTTAAATAAATCACATCATAGGCTTCTTTTGACAATGACGTTATCTCTGCATCCCCAATCTTGACTGTCATGCCACGTTTTCTAGCAATTGTCGCCATATCATTTGACGGCTCAACACCGTATTTAACCTGAATGCCGAATTGTCTATGCAAAGCTGATTCAAAAGGACCACTACCGCATCCAATTGATAGAATGGTTTCTTTTTCAATATCATGTAAAGCTCGGTGCAACAGTTTTAATTCACTGGCAAAGACATTACTATTTGTCATAAACCATTGGTCATACGCGTCTGCGTAACCGTCAAACATTTTTGCATCTGTCATTGTAATCCATCCTTCTTGAGACTTTCTAAGGCATATAATTTTTTCAAATTCATGAAATGTGTTGAATACTTCAAGCTACGAAGCACAGCCATTGCCAAAAAGCCCCCAATCAAAGTCGCCAAAACAAATCGTGGGGTAAAAAAGAGCAAAGATTGTGCCTGACTTGCTTTTGCAAGTAACTCGTCATCCCCATGAGCTGACATGGTCCAAAACCAAACCATAACTGGTGCAGAAAGTAGCGAACCAATAATCCCTGTTCCAAGAAACTCTCCGAACCATGCCATGACAGGCTTTTTCGTTAAACGGTAAAAATAAGTGGCTAAAAAAGCTCCTGGGACAGATCCAATAATAGCTAATGGAGCTACACTAGCCACACAAGCTTGAGTTAAAATCCGCATAATAGCAACAATTAATGCCATAGCTACAGCATAAATAGGCGTCATGAAAGTTGCCGCAATAATATTCATCACACTGGACATAAATGCCATGCCTTCAATCCGAAACAGCGGTGTTAGCAAAAAATCCAAAGCAATCATGATAGCCAGAACAGTTAAACGGTGTACACGATTATTCGCCATAATAATTCCTTTCCTGACACTAACATGCACCAAAAGCTCACAGAAATAAAAAGACTCCATTTGAAAAATCTCAAATGGAGTTTATCTATTTAAAAACTGCGAAACAGCTCTTTTGACTTTACAAAAGAACTATCTTATATCGATTTTTGCACAACAAAAAAACAGCTTTTTGTTGCTTACACATTTCCCTTCGTCAGTTCTAACTGCATCAGGTTCAATGGGTATAATCTCAGCTTTTACGCACCCCAAATGTCTTATTAAATTTACAGAATAACTATAACACATTCAACTTGAAAGCGCAATAATTTTCAGAAAAATGACACAATTTTTGCAGTGAATTAATAAAAAGAGGTATAATTTTTACAAAAGAATTCTTAATAAACTGGAGTAATACATGAAATATTTAGGACAGGCCTTCAAAGAATTAAGAGAAGCAAGACATATTTCGCTAGCAAATGCTACTGGTGGATACTTCTCACCTTCGATGCTTTCAAAATTTGAAAGTGGGAAACATGACCTTTCTGCTCAAAAATTATTGATAGCTCTTGAAAACGCACATATTGAAATTAATGAATTTCTATATCTAACAAGAGGATTTTTGAAAAGTGATTTAGTAGAATTACAAGAAAAAATCTATTCTTTAGAAGAAAAGCTTGATCAAGGTGGTTTACAGAAATTATATGAAAGTGAGCAAAATAAGCAGAATAATAGAAATACAAAGATGCTTTACACCATAATCATCAAAGCACACATGAAAGCCTTTGATGAAACAACAGAACTAACATCTGAAGAAGAAACGTTCCTTTATAATTATCTTTTTAATACTGAAATCAGGGGAAAGCATGAACTATCTCTCTTTTCGATTTGTTCTACTCTGTTATCTCCTGAACTATTTACAATGTATGCTAGAGAGTGTCTCCGAAAAACTGATTTTTTAGGAGAACTAGACGAAAACCGAAAAATTATTCATACAATGTTGCTAAATGGTTTTATGCTTTGCATTGATGAAAATGATTTTATTAATGCTAATTATTTTAACAAACAAATCCAAAATCATTTTTACAAAGAAAGCGAAGCATATTACCGTACGATTTATTTATGGGCAAAGGGCTTGTTTGATTACAAGCAAGGGCATAAACAAGATGGATTGAAACAAATGAATGATGCAATCCAAATTTTAAAGATTTTAGATTGCCAATTAGCTGCCGATTATTACTCTTCTGGAATGCAAAAAGTAATCAGCGAAAACTTAAATTGATTATAATATTGAATATATTCAAGAGCTTATTTTTTTATATTTTCTTTATTATTTTTATCTACAAAAAACTCTTTAAAGAACATGACTGATTTTCTTATTTGTAGCTCGTTTAAAAACAGTCCTCTGGACTCCTTTTGAATATATTCAACGTTTTTACTCCTTGATTAAAAAATACTATAATGATACAAAATCAGTTAAGAAGTCAAAAATATGAAATTGTTTTTTTACAAATAAGGTATATCACTTCCTAACAGTTTCTCGATTTTTAAACACTATTGGTTCATCACTATATAATATTGTTTTCGTCATCTATGCTGCAACTGTTTTTCATTCAAAAATTATGGTAGGAGTAGCTAATGTAACAATGGTTATACCAGCATTCTTTACTATTTTAGTTGGCATAAAGGCTGATCAAACTCAATTCAAAAAGAAATGGATTGTTATCACAGGTTTTACTCAAGCAGCTATTTTTACAAGCTTGGCTTTTATAATTTCCAAGCATTGTTTACTTGCCTTTTCTTTTATTTGACGTTTTAATATCCTTAGCGATATGTTAAGCGATTTTTCAAATGGTCTTCGAATGCCTATTATTCAAAAGTACGTTAACAAGAAAGATTTAATCGAAGCCTATTCTTTCACGCAATTCATTTCTTATATCTGTAACTTTTCTGGACAAGCTTTAGGAATTTGGTTATTAACGATTTCTCAACACAACTTTGCGCTTGTCGCAATAATTAATGCACTCTCTTTTATGCTGTCAGCTCTGGTGATATTAATCATCAAAAACGACGCTGATTACGATGTTTTATCAAGCAATAATGAACTATCATTCAAAGAACAATTTTCTAACTTAGACCATAATGTTATGTTGATTTTTAACGAAACTAATAGCGCTGATTTTATTCACTTACTCCTAGCAATTCTCTGCTTAAATATGCTCAGTGGCTCACTTAATGCTATTTATAATATTTGGCTACTGTTTGCAAAAATTGGTCACCTATCCTACAGCCAAGCACTGCTTCTTATTGAGTTTATCTTAGTCGGCGGTATTTTGATTGGAAGCTTGACACCACACGATTATTTTTCTCAAAAATCAATTAGACAATTGCTAAAAATTAGTGCAGTAATTTTCTTTATTGTCGGTCTTTCAAATCTTATCCACTTCCCCTTAATTATCGGTATTTTACTACTAGCATTTGCCAGTTATTTAGTCGGAAAAGTTAATCCTAAAATTAATTCTCAATTATTGAGCAATCTTCTAGCCAATACCTTAGCACAAACAAATAGTTTTCTAACTTTTTTGTTCACCTTGTCCCTTCCTGTCGGAACAGTATTATTTAGTAGTTTATCTTCGTGGAATATCACATCTACTTGGATTACATTTCTAGCTTTAGCTATTGCTGTCTTTAAATTGTCAGCTTCTACTAAAACTGTTGCTGATTGAGAATTTTAAAAAAAGAAATCCAAGTTTTCCTTGGATTTCTTTTGGTATTACTTCTCCTATTATTTCTTCTCAATTGGTGCAACGCTGGCTAATAGTTTTTTAAGTCCAACTTCTGGGAAATTGATTTTTAGTTCTTGAGTTTTGCCTGAGCCTGTAACTGCAAGGACAGTTCCGTCACCCCATTTTCTGTGGTGAGCGATATCTCCGATTTGCCAGTCGACTACTTCTTTTGAAGTACTAGCTGATTGACCAAAAGGTACTCCTTTGACGGCTTTTGAATATGGCTGCGCTCCACGTGATGTCGGTTGAACTTTCGCTTTGCGAACTTGAAGAGCTTGTTGGAGGCTCATGCCTTTACCAAAGCTCATTGATTGATCGCTGCTATTGCTATAACGAACACCAAATGAAGAATTAGCAGGTCGAGCCAAACCTTGGTATTGCAATAACTCATCATCAATTTCACGGATGAAGCGAGATGGACGATTATAACTTGTCTTACCAAACAAGGTACGTGTATTGGCATTTGTCACAAAGAGCAATTGCTCAGCACGCGTAATACCAACATATGCCAAACGGCGTTCTTCTTCTAATTCATCTTGATCTTCAGCAGCACGTGAAAGTGGGAAGACCCCTTCTTCCATACCAATCAAGAAGACAATTGGAAATTCCAAACCTTTGGCAGCGTGCAAGGTCATCAAAGTCACTTCTGCTGTTTCAGCATCACCATCATCTGTATCTGCAATCAAAGCCAAATCATTCAAGAAACGACTTAGTTTGTCAATACCAGATTCATCTTCTGGGGCATCGTCTTGATTTTCATCAAAATTTTTCGTAACAGTCAAGAATTCTTCGATATTTTCGATACGTGCTTGGCTTTCAAGCGTATTTTGCACACGAAGGGCATCAAGATAACCTGTCTTATCAAGAACAGTTTCTACCAATTCAGTAACACTGTATTTGTCCAAGTCAGTACGAAGATTCATAAGAAGATTAGCCAAATCCCAAACGGCTTGTGCCGCTTTTCCTTTGACACCTGAAATCATGATGTTAGCTGATGCATCAAGCAAACTCATATTTTGAAGATTAGCAAAGTCACGGATTTTCTCAAGCGTACCAGGACCGACACCGCGTTTTGGTTCGTTGACGATACGTTCATAACTAATGTTATCGGCAGTATTGGCAATAACATTCAAGTATGAAATTACTTCTCGAATTTCCTTACGGCTGTAGAATTTCGTTCCACCAACCATAGTATAAGGAATATTTGATTTGAGCAGCGCTTCTTCAATAGTACGTGATTGCGCATTGGTACGGTAAAGAACCGCAAAATCTTTAAAGTTTTTCCCTTGTTCACGGACAATATTGTCAATCGTTGAAGCAACGAAGACTGCTTCTTCACGTTCATCACGCGCACGGTAGTAAACAATTTGTTCCCCGTCAGTATTTTGTGTCCAAAGTTTTTTCGGACGACGATTGCGGTTATTATTGATAACGGCATTAGCTGCTTGCAATATTTTCTTAGTGGAACGATAGTTTTCTTCCAACATAACAACCTTGGCTTCAGGATAATCTTTCTCAAAATCAAGGATATTTTGCATATCAGCACCACGCCAACCGTAGATAGATTGATCAGCATCACCGACGACACAGATATTTTTAAAACGAGATGCCAAGAGTTTAACCAACTGATACTGAGCATGGTTAGTATCTTGATACTCATCTACGTGAATATATTGGTAGCGTTGTTGGTAATAAGCCAAAACATCTGGATTTTGGTCAAACAAACGAAGCGTCAACATGATAAGGTCATCAAAGTCCATAGCTTCGCTTTGACGAAGTTCCGCTTGATAAGCCTTATAACATTTAGCAACAATTTGCGTGTACATATCACCAGCTTGATTCTCATATGCAACCTCATCAAGCAAATCATTCTTGGCATTTGAAATGGTTCCAAGGATGGCACGTTCATTCCATTTTTTAGGATCAAGGTTGAGGTTCTTTAAAATACGTTTCATGAGCGTACGTTGCTCACCTGGATCCACGATAGTGAAATTGCGATTGTAACCAATATGGTCAGCATCACGACGCAAAATGCGCACACACATGCTGTGGAAGGTAGCAATCAACGTATCAGCCGTTGCTGGATTCAAGGCCATAGCACGTTCACGCATTTCACGCGCAGCTTTATTGGTGAAGGTAATCGCTAAGATATTCCACGGATTTACAAATTTTTCATTAATCAAATAGGCAATGCGGTGTGTCAACACGCGAGTCTTCCCAGAGCCCGCACCTGCCATAATCAAAAGCGGACCTTCTGTCGTTTTAACAGCTTCAGCCTGCTTATCATTCATACCATTTAATAAAGGATTCATCGTATAAAAGACCACGGAGGTTCTGCCGTCAGCTCCCATCAGCCAAGAAAACCATCCGAGATTTATTCCTCTCTATATTAATTATTTCATTAAAATCAATGCTTTTCTATTGTACCATTTTTTAAAGAAATAATGTTGGCTGGTTTCACTTTGTTTGACAAATCTTCAAGAAATAAGAATGAATGCTGTCATTCTCATCAACTTCAGGATGAAAAGAAAGTCCGATTTGATTGCGATAACGAGCAGCGACGATTTTCCCTTGATGTTTTGACAAAATCTCAACTTCATCTTCTACCTCACTAATGTATGGTGCTCTGATAAAAGTCGCTGGCACTTGACCTAAATCCGCAAAATCAAGCGCCGTCGCAAAACTTCCTAATTGTCTACCGTAGGCATTGCGCTTAACGGTGACTGGCAAAGTTCCTAAATAACGCTTTGCTTGATTTTCTACATTTTCAGCTAGTAATATCAAGCCAGCGCAGGTCGCAAGAACTGGCAACCCCTGCTGAATCCTTTCTCGCAAAGGTTCTAAAAGCCCTAAATCAGCTAACAATTTTCCTTGTACCGTTGATTCACCACCTGGAAGCACCAAACCGTCTAGCGGCTTTTCCAAATCTTTTAGCTGACGAATCTCAATTGTCTGTGCACCTAATGAGGCTAACTTTGCTTTATGCTCTGCAAAATCCCCTTGCAGGGCAAGCACTCCAATTAAAACCATATCAACCTCCTAAATCCCACGTTCAGCCATAAGCAATTGAATTTCTTCTTCGTTAATGCCGACCATGGCTTCGCCTAGATTTTCTGATAACTTGGCAAGTAATTTCTTATCTTGATAATTTGTCACAGCTTGAACGATAGCACGCGCACGTTTTTCAGGGTCACCTGATTTGAAAATTCCAGAGCCAACAAAAACACCTTCTGCACCAAGTTGCATCATCAACGCAGCATCTGCTGGCGTAGCCACACCACCCGCCGCAAACAAAACAACTGGTAATTTTCCAGTCTCATGAACTTCTTTGACTAAATCATAAGGAACTTGCAATTCTTTTGCTGCTTGATAGAGTTCATCCGAACGAAGAGCCTTAAGACGAGCAATTTCTTTTTTCAATGAACGTAAGTGGCGAACCGCTTGAATGACATCACCAGTACCTGGTTCTCCTTTTGAACGAATCATGCTAGCGCCTTCTGCAATACGGCGTAGAGCCTCGCCAAGATTTTTAGCCCCACACACAAAAGGCACGTCAAATTGAGTCTTGTCAATATGATAAAGGTCATCAGCAGGTGATAGCACCTCACTTTCATCAATGTAATCAATCTCAATAGCTTCAAGAATCTGAGCTTCAACAAAATGCCCAATACGAACCTTTGCCATAACAGGAATGGAAACCGCCTCTTGAATTTCTTTAATCATTTTGGGGTCACTCATGCGTGAGACACCACCTGCAGCTCGGATGTCAGCGGGAATTCTTTCTAGTGCCATAACGGCACAAGCCCCCGCTGCTTCAGCGATTCTTGCTTGTTTAGGAGTGGTCACATCCATAATCACTCCGCCTTTGAGCATTTGAGCTAGTTGCTTGTTAAGTTGATAACGTTGGTTTGCCATAAAAACACCTCATTTACATTTTTATTGCTTTTCATTATAATAAAAACTGATATGGTATCAAGCGTCACTTAAGAACTTTTTTATAGGGTCAGATTGGAGATGTTATGCTTACATATTCATTGGATAAAAAGGGTGCTATTCCCCTTTACGAACAACTTTATCGTGCAATCAAAAAAGATATTACCATTGGGATTTTAAAAGCTGGAGAAAAATTACCATCAAAACGTAACCTTGCCAAACACCTTGGCATATCTATCGTTACAGTTGAAACCAGCTATGAACAATTAAAAGCTGAAGGCTACATTTACAGTCAAGCTAAAAAAGGATTCTTCGTTTCAGAAATCAATCCACACCATCCGCCCGTTGAAAAAACCATAAGGTTACTTTCAAATCCAGAAAGCAGGCCAGATGAAGCCAAAACTTATCTACGACTTAGTAATAACCAGACCAATTCCGAAACATTTCCATTTGCTACGTGGTCAAAAATTGTTCGTCAAGTTCTGAATAACTGCCAAGATGAACTTGTTCACCCCTCACCAAGTAAAGGTGTACTACTACTAAGACAAGCTATTGCTAAACACCTAAACGATTACCGTGGAATGGCTGTCGACCCTCGCCAAATTATCATCGGTGCAGGAACCGAGTATTTGTATACTATTCTCATTCAATTACTTGGGCTTGATAAAACAGTTGCTTTAGAAGAGCCAAGTTATTCAAAAATCCGTAAAATTTATCAGCAATTTCAGGTCAAACAAACCTTCATTGATATGGAAAATGACGGACTTAGTATGTCACAACTAAAAGAAACAGATGCCGATATTGTCCACCTTTCTCCTTCGCACCAATTTCCTACAGGAGCTATTTTATCTATCAGCAAACGTTATGAACTTTTAAGTTGGGCAAATCAAGGCAATCGTTATATCATTGAGGATGATTATGATAGTGAATTTCGTTTTCAAGGGCTACCGATTCCTAGCCTTCAAGAGATTGATAGCCTCGGAAAAGTCATTTATATCAACACTTTTAGCAAAAGCTTAGCTTCTACACTTCGTATTAGTTACATGATTTTGCCACCACAATTACTTGAACGCTTTGAAAAACAGATCAGCTTTTACAACAATACTGTCTCTAATTTACAGCAATATACGCTGGCTTATTTTATAAAGGATGGGTATTTTGAAAAACACTTAAACCGTATGCGCCTGTTTTATCAAAAAAAACGTGATTATCTGATTCAAAATTTATTAGCAAGTCCTTTGAAAAATTACATCAGCATCCATGAAGAAGAGTCTGGTTTGCATTTTATTATGACCATTAAAAGTGACCTAGCAGAAGATGACATTTACAAACAAGCTCTAGCAAATGGATTGCAAATGACAGCTATTTCTCACTATTATCAAGGGGAAAACAAGCACTTTGACAAGTCTTTCATCGTTAATTATGCTAATATTTCTAATCAAGATATCGAAAAGATCATTAATATTTTATCGCAAATCATTCTTTGATTTTTTGTAATTTATATTTTTTTCCAAACAATTCAAAAAATACTATTGACAAAGTTCGGTTTTTTCTTTAATATAGTATTCAAATCAAATAGCAAACCGAATGATGTCATTCAGGAGAAGAAAGCTTGCCTTTCGCCGAAGGAGTTACGCTCTCAGGTGTCATAGACAGGACTGGGTGATGGACGGACTTCTGGAGAGACCTAGTCATTTTTTAAATGACACTAGTGATCTTTCGTTAGTATGTTTTTAAGGACTGAGTATTGTAATACTAACATGAAAGAACTAGATAGGCGCCGAAGGGGCAAGGCTAGATATACACATCTAGCTCAAACTCTCAGGCAAAAGGACAGAAGATAAGAATTGATTAACAGGTAAGGTGTATTATCTTTGTCAGTCTTCTTATCACTTTTCAGGAGTTATCACTACGATAACTCCTTTTTTCTATTCTAACTGGCATCATAGGACGCTATGTTTTATAGGAGACTTATTCGTATATGCTAAACTTTTTTACAATGCTAGATGATATTGTCTGGGGTGCCCCACTGCTTATTCTCTTGGTGGGAACAGGGATTTATTTAACTGTTCGTCTTGGCTTACTCCAGGTTTTAAAATTACCTAAAGCCTTTAAATTAATTTTCGCAGACGATAAAGGTCAAGGGGATATTTCTAGTTTTGCCGCTCTTGCTACTGCTCTTGCAGCAACAATAGGTACTGGTAACATCGTTGGTGTGGCAACAGCTATCAAAGCTGGTGGTCCTGGAGCCCTCTTTTGGATGTGGATTGCTGCTTTCTTTGGAATGGCAACAAAATACTCTGAAGGACTTCTTGCTATCAAATACCGCACACGCGATGATAACGGCGAAGTTTCTGGTGGACCAATGTACTATATCCTAAATGGTATGGGCAAACGCTGGAAACCACTTGCAATCTTCTTTGCTGTCGCTGGTATCCTTGTTGCTTACTTTGGTATTGGTACTTTCTCACAAGTTAACTCAATTACTTCATCACTTGAAAATTCATTTGGCTTAGCGCCACAGATTGTAAGTATTGTTGTTGCTGTAATTGTTGCCATCATTATCTTCGGTGGAATCAAATCAATTTCAAAAGTTGCTGAGAAAGTTGTTCCTTTCATGGCGATTATCTACATTCTCGCAACCTTAGCCGTAATCTTTACAAACTTCGATCAAATTCTTCCAACATTTGGTCAAATCTTCACTGGTGCTTTTACTGGTACAGCTGCTGTCGGTGGTTTTGCTGGTGCCGTTGTTAAAGAAGCCATCCAAAAAGGTATCGCGCGTGGGGTCTTCTCAAATGAATCTGGTCTAGGTTCAGCTCCAATAGCTGCTGCCGCTGCAAAAACAGAAGAACCTGTTGAACAAGGGCTTATCTCAATGACTGGTACTTTTATTGATACAATTATCATTTGTACTTTGACTGGTCTTTCAATCATCGTTACTGAAAAATGGACTGTAGCTGGTCTAGAAGGTGCCCCTCTGACTCAAGCAGCATTCTCATCTATCTTTGGAACTCCTGGTGCTCTTGCTTTAACTTTCTGTCTTGTTCTCTTTGCCTTTACGACAATTCTTGGTTGGTCATACTACGGTGAAAGATGTTTCGAATTCCTTTTCGGAACAAAACATATCAAACTTTACCGCGTTATTTTTGTCATCATGGTTGCTCTTGGTGGATTCTTAAAACTTGAGCTTATCTGGATTATTGCTGATATCGTTAATGGCCTCATGGCTCTACCAAATCTTATTGCTCTGCTTGCTCTATCGCCAGTTATTATCCGTGAAACAAAAAACTATTTTGCTCGCATGAAATAAAGCAAACACTCCTGAATGATTTCAGGAGTGCTTTTTTAATGTGATTCTAGGTATTGTTCAATCATTTGAAAAACACCTGATTTAGCATTCGTTGGTGCTATAAAGTTTGCAACTGCTTTCACTGTCTTGCTAGCATTTTCCATGGCATAAGAATATTTCGCTAAGCGTAACATAGAGATATCGTTATCACCGTCTCCAAATGTCATGACCTGATCAGCTGAAATGCCTTTTAAGGCCATCAGCTCTTTTATCCCTAGCGCTTTGTCATCACCATTTGGAAAAATACGAGCCCAAGAAATTGACAAACGAAAAACAGAGTAGCCCATTTCAGCAAACAACTTGATGTCTTCTTTGTAACGGTGATAAAAATCAACAGCCACATGGTTTGGATAATGCTCTGTATCGAGCACGGCATATTTAGCGCCTTCAGGAATCTTACCATTATGTCCCATAGCTGGCGCTTTACCAGGGTTACCATCTTTGTCGATATAAGTCATGTAACGTGGCGCATTTACTGACCCACCAGTTGTCACATCAGTTGCAACAAGTCCTCGACCATCTTCGTTATAAGCACCTTCGGCTTGGTTAGCAGCAATTGCTCCGCCCCAAAGGAAGTTTTTTGGAAATGCTTTTGTCATATATCTTTTCCCTCTTTCAATTAAGTACAATAATAGTATACCGTTATTTGAAAGCGCAATCTTGCATTATTATCTTGGAAAATGATACTATCCCACTACAAATACGCTGACAAAATCTCAGACACCACACGATAACCATCGACATTAAGGTGAAGGCCATCAACCGTACGATTTAGTGGCAACTCACCACTTTCATCGCACAAAGCATCATGTAGATTAAGGTATGTTACACCATCTGCTGACAAGTTAGACAACAAATCATTTAATTGATTGATACTATCATTATTACGATGACTTGGTGTGCGGACAAATCTTGGTGACTCATTCATTGGAAAAACAGAAAGTAAGATAATCTGAGTTTCAGGCAACTTTTGTTGAATAGCAGCTATGATAGTCTCAATCGTTTCACGCACTTCTTCTGGCTGTCTGGTCTTTAAATCATTAACCCCAATGAGCAAAACTACCTTACTTGGGAGCAAATCTAAAACCTGCGTATTCAGATGTTCTAAAAGCTGCAAACTGTTGATCCCATGAACACCACGGTTATAAAGCGGAAAATTAGATATTGGCATTTCGTGAATTGGAAAATATTCAGTGATAGAATCTCCAGCAAAGACAGTATTTGGCTGTTTTACCAGTTGATTCAAAGCGTCGTATTTTTCCCACAACTGTGCTTGTTGGTCAGCTAAGATTTGCTTACGAAATTCTGTCACATCAGCTTTGTGATATAGTTCTTGAAAATCAGTCATTTTTTCTCCTTTTTGACTATTCTATCACAAATCTGACTCATTCAAGAAATGACGAGCAAGAACTTGCAAAACACCATTTTCTTGATTTGACGGAGCTTGATAGTTGGCTACGTTTTTAATTTCCTGCGGAGCATTTGCCATGGCAAAAGAATATTTAGCCAGTTTTAACATCTCAATATCATTGCCACCGTCACCAAAAACCATCAGATTTTCAGGACCATAGCCCCAGTGATTGAGCAAGAAATCAAGGCCAGTTCCTTTATGCACATGCGATGGAATGACATCAATACAACCAAAACCACTAGAGGTCGCCGTTAGTTGATAATCCGCAAATAAAGTGTTAATTTCATCTCTCACTTGGAAGGTCAATTCATCACAAACCAGTAAAGTGACTTTAAAATAATCATCCTCAGGAATTGGATGTAGATTATCAACGTATTTTAAAACAGGCAAATAATAGCTAAGCAAATCCTTGATTTTTTTCGGTGTCGACATTGGCAAGTATGACGATGCCTTTCCTGCCAAGTTAATCACCGTATCTGGATAATGTTTTTCGATATAATTAACCAAAGCAGAGATAGCTTCTACTGTTTCAAATTCTTCCTGCAAAGTTCGACCATTTTCAATAATGTGACCGCCATTTTCAGCCACAAAAGACATTAAATGTTTGTGTTTAGGAAATTGTTGGATAATCTGACGATACTGGTTACCGCTTGCCACCACAAATTTGATGCCTTCTGCCATAAAACGATCAAACAAACGATCAAATAAAACCTTGTCATAAGTCTTTTTATCTGTTAAAAAGGTTCCGTCCATATCAGTTGCAATTACTTTTACTGTCATAACACCCTCCTTGTCCCCCATTATACGCTAGCTTTCTGAAAAAAGCTTTGAGTATATTCAGAAAAAATGATACTATGACACGAAAAAAGATGATTTAGTTTAAAAATCATCTTTCCATAAATATTTTAAAAATCCACTTGATCAGGATTAGGTGCACTAGACTCAATTTTTAAATTCGTTAATTTATCCATATCTTCATCTGAAATAGTCACACCAAAAGCATCAAAATTACTCTCAATTCTTTTAGGAGTTACCGATTTTGGTAATGGAAGAAATCCTTGTTGAAGACTCCAAGTTAAAACAAACTTAGCAACTGATGTCTGATATTTTTCAGCCAATTCTTTTAAGAATGGGTGATTAAAAACATCCCCTTGACCAAATGGACTCCAAGCTTCAATTAAAATATCATTTTGATTGCAAAAATCAACTACTTCTTTTTGATAAATTCCCGGTGAAAGTCTAATTTGATTAACGCTTGGTTTAATCCTTGCTGTTTTCAAAAGGGCTTCTAAGTGATGTGGTAAGAAATTGCTGACACCTATGCTGCGAATTTTTCCTGCTGCTACTGCCTCTTCCATTGCTTTCCAAATCGAACGATTTCTTTCTTCCCAGTTTTCCCTGAAAGCAAGCGGATTTGGCCAATGAATTAAGTACAAATCAACAAAGTCAAGGCCTAACTTTTCTAATGAAGTATCAATAGCTTCCCTAGCTTCTTGATAGTTCCCAACATTATTCCAAAGTTTTGTGGTTACAAAAATCTCTTTTCTATCAATACCACTATCTCTTATAGCCTGACCAACGCTTTCCTCGTTTCCGTAAATTGCTGCTGTATCAATATGACGGTAACCAACTTTCAACGCAGTCTTTACAGCTTGATAGGCCTCTTCTCCATTTTTAGATTGCCAAGTTCCAAAACCAAGTTTTGGAATAAGGTTTCCATCATTTAAAAGATAATTTTCCATTATGTACTCTCCCATATTCTTTTTCAATAGTTAAACTTTAATTATTACCTCATACGAATTTCCCAGACTGTATTCTCAGCCTTACAAGCATACAGAATTCCTTGAGCGACATCATCTGCTGTCTCCCAATGTGCTGCTTCTACACTTTCTTTCGTTCTTCCATAACCAACTTCAAATTCAGTCTTTGTAGCACTTAAACAAACAACACAAGTTTTAATTCCTTGTGAGCGTAATTCTTTATCAATCGCTTGTGATAATCCGCGCTGAGCAAATTTTGTCATCGTATAAATTGTTTCATCTTCATGACCAACATGACCAGTTACAGAAGATACGAAAATAATTTTACCTTGACGTTTTTTCAGCATTTCGATAGCTGCATATTTTGAAAAAATAAATGATGAAAAAACGTTAGTATCCATTATTTCGTAATAGTCATCACTAGTTGATTCAACCAAAGGAATTAATTTACCAATACCGGCATTGTTAACTAAAATATCAATCCTTCCAAAGGTTTCAATTGCTAATGAAACTATTTGAATAGCTGTCCTTTCTTGGCAAACATCACCAACGTAATAGACAACCTTACTTCCTATTGCTTCACATTTTTCTTTCACTTCTTTTAGCCGTTCTTCACGTCTAGCGGTCAATACTAAGTGACAACCTTTAGATGCTAATGCGTAAGCTGTTGCGCGGCCAATTCCTGAACTTGCGCCAGTAATAATAGCAACTTGTCCTTTTAATTTAGTCATATCAATTCTCCACATCATCTTCAATTGTTTTTAAAAGCTTCGCTGGGACCCCTGCAACTACATAATTATCTGGAACATTTTTTGTAACCACAGCACTTGCTGCCACTACAACATTATTTCCAATAGTTACACCTGGCAAAATCGTAACATTTCCACCAATCCAAACATCATTACCAATAATTACTGGCTTGGCAATACTAAGATTGTCAGTCTGCCTTGTGGGGTTAGTGGATGATTGACCGTAGTAATCATAGTATTTGGACCAATCCTGACATGCTGACCAATACGAACTTCTGCCACATCTAAAATAATGCTATTATAATTTATCAAAAAATGCTCACCAACATGGATATTTTTTCATTATCACAATTAAAATTTGGAAAAACCGAAACATCCTCACCAACTGATCCAAATAAATCTTTTATTGCGCTGTTCTTTTTCTACGTCTAAAATATCGATAGCATTTAAAACTTGACATTTTCGTAAAGCTTCTTTTTTAATTTTTTCAATATCTGGATCCGTAAAACAATAAGGTAAACCAGCCTCTAATTTTTCAAGTTCTGTCATCTATGACTCCTTTCGAATGAATAGCATCAGTGAGGTGATTTGCACGGTAATCAAGTGGTTTTTCACCAGTCACTTTTTTAAATATTTTTGTGAAATAGCTCTGCGAACTGAAAGCAAGTGTTTCTGATATTTCCAGTAATGAATAACCAGATTCTAACAACATGTTCTTTGCAACTGAAATTTTTTGAGTTTGAATATAAGATTTAACAGACTGATTCATTCGTTCTTTAAACAATTTTGAAATATAATTACTTGAATAACCAGTATGCTTAGCAAATCAGATAAATGAATCACTTCATGTAAGTGCAACTCTATATATTCTATGCAGCGTAAAATAGGTAAAGCTTTAGCTTGATCAAGCTTACTTTGCCTGACAAGTTTTGTGAAAGTCGTAAACATTTCAACTTGTAATTCAAAAATATCTGGCACATTATCAATCTTATCAACTTTTTGAATGTAAAGGTCACTGGTATTAAAAGCAACTTCTTCATCCAGTCCACCTTGGATAGCAAAGCGAGTGGCGAGCGTAACAGAAGCAACAAAAAGATATTGGTAATTTCTAACGGGATTTTCTGATAACTGACCTGTCAAATTTGACTGGAACATTTGTTTAGTAGCCGTTAAAGCATTTTTTAAATCACCATTTTAAGGTGATAATATATGGACCACTCATCCTTTCACCTTGATTATCATAGACTTTTCGATATTTGCTAGTCAAAAAGTAAACAAGAGCAATCAGAACTAAAAATGCGATAATAATAACCCATTTGATGCTCATATTCGTCATCTCCTAAACTACATCATACCAACGGCACCTGATAGTTGTGCTGGGCGGATATAAACTTGTTCGTCTGACAAGTGATAATCTGCCATCAAAATCTTTTTCAATTCCACATCGTTGAGGTGTGATTGAACACTGCAAGTATCATCTGAAGAACCTACAACTCTAACTTTTCCCTTAAGGTTAGCATTGCTTGCTAAATCAGGTAGTTTTGCACCATCTTTCATGACGACTACATAATCATAACCAAATGTTTTTGATACCCATAGTTGATTTCTAACATTGTAGATACCAGCTACAATAAGTGCAATAACCAAAATAATTAATAAAACTTTCAACATCATTAATCTCCTTTAACCTGTTTTTTTGAAGTATTCTTTAAAACTTCATTGGTATTATAAGCCAATTCTACAAAAAAAAAATTATTTTTAAGAAAAAAATATCATAAATATTAACATAAAATTGTTAGTCGCATTTTTTATAAACAGTTTTAGCCATACCTTAAAAATAAACCTTCACAACTTGCATACGATTTACTGAGTAATCTCGACAGACAATTGAGTTGAATCCAGTCCATAATCTTTCATCAAGGTTGTTTTCAGCTCAGTATCATTAATCTGTGATTGTACCTTGCAAGTGTCGTCTGTTGCCGAAATAATCTTAATTTTTCCTCTAAGATTATCATTTTTTATAAAATCTGGTAACTTCAGTCCATGATGCATGGTAATGGTGTAATGGTAACCAAAGCGTTTGGTCACGCCCATTTTGATTTGGACAACACGTACAATCGCAAAGATTAACAAAAACCCAAAAATAATTGCTAAAATCGTCACCATAATAACCCTCACCTCCTTGTTCCTAACGGAACACTCAAATTATACGATTACTATAATCCTTTTTGAAAGCCCTGTCAATTATTTTCTGTAAGGATTCTTTTCAGAAATTAAATAGGAAGAATCCGCTGAAAATCTTTTGCAAAAAATCCTTCAAAACATTGATATAACAACATTTCAAAGACTTTTAAAAATTATTTATAAATTATTTTACAAATAAGGATAATTCCTGCTAAGGCAACTGAGATGGTATTGGCAACAATTAAAGCTGGATCTGAAACAGAAATTCCATGTGCTAACCACAATGCCATCCCAGTGACTGACATGGCATACATGCCAAGTGAAATGGATTCAACGTCTTTGGTTTTTAAAACCTTGATCATTTGTGGCAAAAAACCAAACGTTGTCAAACAAGCCGCAATATACCCAATCATAAAGACCTACTCTCTTCTTATAACCATGTAAAAACCTTCGTAGGGTAAGAGATTACACCCCCAAAAAGGTTTCAAAATAATAACTTAATGAATAACTTTAGACTTCTTCACCATTTGAAGCAATGACTTTCTTATACTAGTCAAATGACAATTTTGGTGTACGTTTGTAAGTACCGTTGCCTTCGTCATCTTTATCAACATAGATGAAGCCACAACGTTTGCGCATTTCACCTGTAGTTGCTGAGATAAGGTCAATACACCCCCATGGAGTGTATCCCATCAAATCAACACCGTTTTCGTCGACAGCTTTAATCATTTCTTTGATGTGAGCACCAAGGTAATCAATGCGGTAATCATCATTAACCATGCCGTCTTCTTCTACTTGGTCAATAGCACCGAAACCATTTTCCACGATAAAAAGTGGCAAGTGGTACATATCAGTAAACCAGTTCAAGCTATAGCGAAGACCTTCTGGGTCAATTTGCTAACCCCATTCAGACGCTTTGACGTATTTATTTTTAATCAAATCTTCTGTTTCAAGGTAGTCAAAGTGTGGGTTATTTTCACGGTGAGAATCGATTGCAAATGACATGTAGTAAGAGAATCCGATGTAATCAACAGTTCCCTCTTTCAAATCTGCCAAGTCTTCTTCTGTCACATCGACATTGATACCTTTATGTTCCCAGTATTTAAGAATATGATTTGGGTAGAAGCCATGAACATGCACATCAGTGAAGTAATAACGTTTTTCCATGGCCTTTTGTGATATACTCCCCTTATAGTGGACAGTGAAAAAACAAAAATTTTCACTAGAAAC
>ERZ1031719.70-NODE-70-length-58961-cov-23.868044_pt1 | contig 58961 bp, 47 predicted proteins | sample MGYA00516702_ERZ1031719 | MGnify/ENA primary metagenome ERZ1031719 (study PRJEB33719, sample SAMN04261227) | wastewater metagenome | biome: rural village; feature: human; material: feces | host: Homo sapiens | place: El Salvador | collected 2013-01-07 ...
TGGCAAAATCCTGAGCAACTTTTTGTTGCTCAGGTGCTTATAAAAAATATTAAATATAGTGTTGCGGAAATAAGGATTATAAGATGAAAAAAAAATCAGTGTTACGGTGGTTTTTATTTAGTTTATGTATGATTTTCTGCACCATAGACACTCTCTATGAGGGGCAAAAAGAAAAAGACGTGGTCAATCGTAAAAACCACGTCTTTTTTTATGCAAATCATTCAAATAATATTTCTATTCTTCTTCATCCCATGTATTCCAAGCATTATGTTGTTTGCCTAAGGTGATATAACTGTCCCCGTCTGAAGTTTCACCTTTACCTTGTCCAGCGTTAACAACACCCTTTTCGTCAGAACCTGCCAGTAAATTTTCGGGAGTATGAAGCGAGATGATTTGAACCTTTGGCATCTGATATTTTTTTTTCATAATTTCTTTGTTTTAATCTTTTACTTAATCATTATTTTCTTGCCATTCTTGATATAAATACCAGGAGCGGATGGCTTACTGATCTTTACACCCTGAAGCGTGTAATAAATGTCTGCCTGTGCAGAAGCAGTAGGGGCATTATCCGTATTGACATTTTGAATGCCTGTAACTTCAGAATCTCCCCATAAGATGCTGGCAAAACACTCCTTGCTGGCGCTTGTATTATAATCAGGGAACTGGGCTGATGATCCAACTATCTTCTGATCGTTGGTTGTAACCTTGTTTCCACCACACAATTCTGCTGGCAAGCGGAGATAAGCACTGTTTTTTGAAGTCTTTCCTGTAATCACACGCTTGAAGCAAAGGATGTATTTGTTATTTTCTCCCTTCTTCTTATAAGCAGTAAACATATAGTTGCGGTAAGCGATGGTCTTGTTTGCTTCGTCTGAATATTCTGTTGTCTTAACGTCCTTTGGAGCAACAGATGGCATCAGGTAGTTCTTACCAATATCTTCATCCGCATCCTGCTTCTCCACAAAATTGATAGAAGGGAAATTTTCGAAGATATATTTCTGGTCTTCCTTATCAGCTTCGCCAACAAACTCCAAGTTTCCTGCATCCTTCTTCATAGATTCAGCATCTTCATTTTTGTAAGCTAAGATTACTCCCGTATTGGCAGGAATGTAGCTGATTTCCTTCAGATGTGCAGTACCATTATCATATTTGTCCACGATGAAGACTTTCATCTTTTCTGGTTTCTGATAAGCCACAGATGAACTGAATGTGCGGATACAGTTCAAGCCTTTATATACATCGGTATTATCTGGCAATGGATTAGGAGGAGTCACGTTCTCACCCAATGTGTACCAAGCCTTCACAACTTTTCCGTCTTTGTCGGTAGTCTGCCAGAAACGCATGGTATAAAAACCTTCAGGCAGAACGAAACCGATGTGCAATCCTTCATCACGCTCATTGCCAATACCTCCATAGATTGGGCTTCCGCTTGGATTATATGGAGAGATAGGATTGTTCATGTCTGTACCATTGTAAGGGTCAAGCATTACTTCATTCCAATATGGGTTGTTGACTGATAACTTCTCTTTATAGTCGGGGGCTTTCTTTTGGTCATTCGTGAAATGCTCTGGGCGATAAGCATCCTCTATATAGTTGCGAACATAGGTCTGGTTGATGAGGAAACGGAAACCATTACCTGCATTGGCTCCACCGCGACCTCCTGCCACATCATACTGATAGAACTTACCTGTATATTCCCAGCATTTTGTGGTCTGCTCTTTATCAGTATCATTGTCGGTTGTCGTGTCAAGCTTATTGTTTCTTGCCATTCTGACATAATGATACTGGCGCTCACCGTTTTCCCATTGTCCCTGCTGCCACTCTCCGGTTCCACGGTTGATGATGCCGACAGCATTTCCTATCAGGTCGATGGATTCCATTGGCACGATAGTGTACATAGACTTTGTGAGATTGAGATAGACGGTAAACTGAGAATAGTTGTTATCATCCATGTTGGCATTGAAAGCCTGGCTACGATTCATGATACAGGTAAGTTTTTCTTTGCCGTCAGAATCCTTGATTTTATATACTTCAGTCGGAGTTATCTCAACGCATCCTTGCAATGAGATCGCATCTTTTCCTGCCTGTATTTGTGGTCGGATAATATGATTCCACTTATCATTTAGGATTTTTCCTTTATTCGCTTCAGAACCATCCCATTCTTCAGAACCGCCCCATGTTTTACTGTTGTCTTTCAGCAACGAGTTAGGACAGATATTAAAGAACATGGTATTGCTTTCGTTGGCAGGCTTGTTGAGTATACATTTATAGACTTTATCACCAGGATCACCTACAGAACTATCAAACTTATCAGCCGGTTCCATTTTGTATTGTCGCTCTGAATTACCAGGCTCCCAGCTGTCATCTTTATTCAATCCCTGATTATCAGTGTTAGGGTCATTGGTTTTCAGAAAGTTACCTATCAGCGTATAACCTTCATAATCCTCCGACAGGCTCTTGTTGGTGTAGACATTGACACTGCGGGCTCCGTAGCGTGTATGGTCATCATCACCCACAGGTTTATTGGGATTAAAGGGGTTGGCATTGCCACCTCCATCGTTAGTCTCAAAATTAGAATCAGTCCAATTGCCATCATTCAAGCAAATGGTATAAGATACACCAGATCCTTTTGTGATTTTGAAGGTGCTGCTGTTCTCATTCTGGCAATTTTTATATTCTGCATAGGTCTTAATTTTGCCATTTTGATCTTTCTGTTGGGTAAAATCGAAAATCTCATTATTATCGTATGGTCTGAATTGATTATGAATTTGAGTACCATCGTCATATTTCTGTCCGTCATCTGATCCTGCTACATAGAATTCAACTTGTTCACCATTGTTGCCAGGTAAGTTCTTGTCGGCGATACCTACCATAAAGAGATTTGAACTGATAGAGTGAATACCAGGTTCCTGATTTCTCACATTGGTCATGTAGAACTTCTTGGATTTGCCGTCCTTAGCTTTCATGTGAACTACGTAGTTGATACTCTTACCTTCAGCTTCAGAACGGTTCAACTCGTTGAAGATCATGATTTTTTTCGTCTCTTTGGTTGATTGATTTCCTTGGTCATAGGTTCCAGACCAAGAAGTTGAGAATTGCCCTTTTGTCTCCAAATACGTATCCTTGTTGATACCATTGATATCAACAGTTTGTATTTTTCCTTGAGCTACTCCTTCCTTACGAATAATCACATTCATGTTCTTGTTATCATCAATGTTAACGGTGCAGCATTTCCATTCCTTACCACCTATGGTTGTGGTTTGATAGAGGTAATCGGATGCTTTATCCCAGTCACCGAGAGGTTCTTTTATATCACTATCACTGCGATACCACCAAATGTACAAGGATAGCTTGTCATTGTTTACATCACGGAAATAAACCGTGATGTCCTTTGCTAGAAGTTGTAAAGGAATTAAAAGCAGGAAGTATATCGCCAGTACTGCTTTTAGATGTTTGAAATCAATCTTTTTTTCATCTTTTAAAAAAGTTTAATCTGTTTATTAATTATCTTTTCAGAAATTTTACTTATCTTAGTGTTGCATTAAAAAAACAAATAAAACTCTGAATGACATGGCAAAGATACGTGATTTTCCCTAAATTTGTTTCTTAAAAGAGTTGTTTGTTGATATTTTTTAATGCAATCGTTTGCATCGGTAACTACTCAGCATCCCTATTGAAAACTTTGAATAGAAAAGCCTTGAGATATGAAAGCGGCTTCGATAGTCAATGAAGCCTATTTCGTAGAGCAATGAAAGCGGCTTCGTAAGCAGTTGAAGCCTATTGCATTATTCTGATAGAAACTATAAAAAATATAGTTGACCACTTTAAATTTTATTAATAATACACGTTGACTCACAGTATTAACGTAACAACTCATGACAATATGGGTGCTGAGTAATTACTTGCATCGATGATTGCATTTTTTAGCCATTTTTCTTTGTTTTTCCGCAATTTCTTTCTATCTTTGTACCATTATTCAAATAATGATGTTTTTCTCTAAAAGGAAGATACATTTATAAAAGGAAGATACATTTATAAAAGAAAGATACGATATGAAAAATATGTTAGCTTTGAGCCAGGAAAGATTTTCGGCTCGCAAATTTACTTCTGAGGCTGTGAGTCAGGAGGATTTGGATTACATCATGGAGTGCGTGCGCATGGCACCATCGGCAGTCAACAAGCAGCCTTGGAAATGGCTCATCGTGCGCTCTGATGAGGCAAAGCAGAAACTGCAGGAATGCTATGACAGAGAGTGGTTTCGCTCGGCACCTATGTATATCGTAGGCATGAGAAATGTGGAGGAAAACTGGGTGAGAAGATACGACGGAAAAGCTCATGGCGACATCGATGTGGCTATCGCTACCGAACATCTCTGTCTGGCTGCCACTGAAAGAGGATTGGGCACTTGCTGGGTCTGCAATTATAACACCGACAAGATGAAGCAACTTTTCTCCCGTCCTGGCTTTGAGGCAGTCGTCATCATCCCAATCGGTCATATAGCCGAAGATTGTCCGCATGCTGCAAAGAAGCGCAAGGATATGAGTGAAATCGTAGAGGAAATCTGATTTCTTATCTGCTCACTTGCATCTTATTCTATTTATTAATATATAGAAAAAAGTTTTATCTATTATTATAGAGTACCTATTATTTATAGAGTTTTACCTATATCATATAGAGTTTACCTATTATATATGGAGAAGGCTCCAATAAATAAAATCATTATTATGGGAAAGAAAATGAATCTGGAAACCAAGTCTTTTGCAGCTGCAATCTCATTCGCTCTCTGCTGCTCGTCTCTTTCGGCTACTGCTGCAAATACTGCATCTGCTGCAAATACTGCTACTGCTGCATTTTCCGCTTCTGCTGCATCTTCCACTTCTGTAGCATTTTCTGAATCTTCTAAGAATGTGGAATTGTCTGCAGTTCTCCCTGCGCAGCATTATCAGCCTACCAAGGAAAACCTGCAGGCGCGACAGGAATTTCAGGACGACAAGTTCGGAATCTTCCTGCATTGGGGGTTGTACAGTATGCTGGCAACGGGCGAATGGACGATGACCAACAAGGACCTGAACTATAAGGAATATGCTAAGTTGGCTGGCGGCTTCTATCCGTCTAAGTTTGATGCTGCCAAATGGGTGGCTGCCATCAAGGCTTCCGGAGCCAAATATATCTGTTTCACGACCCGTCATCACGAGGGCTTCTCCATGTTCAAAACCCAGTATTCTGATTATAATATCGTGGATGCCACTCCTTTCAAGCGGGATATTCTCAAGGAGCTGGCGGATGAATGCCACAAGCAGGGCATCCGCCTACATCTCTACTATTCACACATTGACTGGTATCGAGAGGATGCTCCGCAGGGAAGAACGGGCAGGGGAACCGGTCGCCCGAATCCGAAGGGTAACTGGCAGAGTTACTACCAGTTTATGAACCACCAGCTCACCGAACTGCTGACTCATTATGGCAAGATAGGCGCTATATGGTTTGATGGCTGGTGGGATCAGGATATCAATCCCGATTTCAACTGGCAGCTGCCTGAACAATATGCGCTGATTCATCGGCTGCAACCCGCCTGTATGATAGGCAACAATCATCATCAGGTGCCTTTCGAGGGAGAGGATTTCCAGATGTTCGAGCGTGATCTTCCTGGCGAAAACAAGTCGGGCTTGTCGGGACAGGACATCAGTAAACTGCCGCTGGAAACCTGCGAAACCATGAACGGGATGTGGGGATATAAGATAACCGATCAGGACTATAAATCCACCAAAACCCTGATTCATTATCTGGTGAAATCGGCGGGCAAGAATGCCAATCTCCTGATGAACATCGGTCCTCAGCCAGATGGTGAACTACCTGCTGTGGCCTTGGAGCGCCTGGCGGAAATGGGCGAGTGGATGAAAACATACGGTGAAACGATATATGGTACGAGAGTGGGCATCGTGACTCCTCACGACTGGGGCGTTTCCACCCAGAAGGGCAACCGACTCTTTGTGCATGTGCTGAAACTTCAGGACCAGTCTCTCTTCCTGCCTTTGGGCAACAGGAAGGTGAAGAAGGTATTCGACTTTGTGAGCAAGAAACCGCTCAAGATGCAGAAATGCAATGGTGGAATCATCCTCGACTTAGGCGCCATTCCTACTGAAATCGACAAGGTTGTGGAAATCCAACTGTGATATATCACATCTGTCATCGTTGCGCCTATATATATAATAAGGTGTAGCGATGATGGCATAAGACTGAAATTAATTTCAATGATGAAAAATTTGAGAGATTACCTGATAGTAGCCGGTCTGCTGCTATCGTCAACTGCGTTTTCTCAGACTCCAGGTGGGGCAGATGTTCCAGTGAGTGCGAGTCATTACAAAACGTATCATGGTGACGGCATTGACGACGTGCTGCAGTATGTGCCCATGGCTTCGGTCTTCGGACTGAAACTGCTGGGTGTAGAGGCGGAGAGTTCCTGGAAGCGCAGACTGACGGTTTCGGTCGTGTCTTTCGGACTGAATGCCGGAGTCACCTATGGTCTGAAACATACCATTCATAAAATGCGTCCCGATGGAACTGACAACCGTTCTTTTCCATCGGGACACACCTCTATCGCCTTTTGTGGCGCCACCAATCTGATGCACGAATACCGCAAGGTTTCTCCCTGGATAGGCATAGCTGGTTATGCGCTGGCTACCGGAGTGGCGGTAGATAGAGTTCGCCGCAACCGCCATCATTGGGAAGATGTCGTGGCAGGTGCTGCCATCGGAGTGGCTTCGGCAGAGGCGGGTTTTCTGATAGGCGATCTGATTTTGGGCAAAAAGAAGAAAAATGGTGGGGAAAATGTTAGAGAAAGCCAGAATCATCTAAATTCCACAACAGACAACGATGGCCATATCAGCGGAAAAAGTACGACTGATAAGTTAGACAATATCAGTCTTTCTGTTTCTCCTACGGGTTTGGCTTTCGCTATGAAATTATAGTGAGTCATATTGACAATCAAGATTAAAAAATCGAATATAAACAAGAAAACGATGATAGATAAACATCATTTTATAAGCAAGAAAGGCGTGATGGCACTCACTTTCAGTGCCGCCTTGTGTGCCTCTATGACAGCTCAGGCTGAAACTATCGAGGTGAAGAAGTTCAAATATGCAGGTCCATTTCCTGTCAGTCTGCCTTGGATGGCGGACAGCGTAGATATTAAGGGAGAAAAGTTTGCGATGGAAAAACTGTTGGATTCCCCGCTGTCTTTTACTTCCTTCAATCAGGGGAAAGAGGTTCCTTCCTTGTCTTTCGCATCATCTCCGCATGCCCTGAATCTGGCTTCTTTCAGTCTCTCCAATGAGCACCGGATGAAAGTGATGATCTCTGTGGAAGGTGTCAGCGAGTATCGACTTTTTGTGGATGGAGAGTCTTTGAAAGGAAATGGAAACCAGTTTGAGACGGTTCTCTTGCCTTCTTCTCACCAGGTAGTAATCAAATATCTGGCTGCAAATGATGGTGCAAAGGTTCTGGTAAAAACCGGAAATGATCTGACTGTCAAGTCTTCTGAAGGTTCTGCTTTGTCATCAAAGAACTCAGCCTTCACATCAAAAGAATCAGAAAAATCTAAAAAGAACTCGGCTTTATCTCAGAACTCAGAATATTCTCTGAAAATTGATGTTCCATCAGCTTCTTCCAAGCGCGCATACAATATTTATGATGTGATCTGTGCGCCTAATTATTCAAGTGTTTCGCTTTCTCCGAATGGAAAATATGTGATTGTGCACAAAACCTGGGTGGACCGTCAGGGCAACAACCACAGTATCAATGAGGTGAGGAATTATCAGACAGGCAGGGTGCTTGCTTCTTTCCAGGAAAACGTGAAGTGGATGCCTCGCAGCAATAAAATGTATTTCGTGCAGAAGAATAGTGAAAGTGCTATCGAGGCTAATGGAAATGCCGCAGCTGGCTCCGCACTCTCTTATGAAACTGAAAGCTCCAGTCAGCAGCTGGTAACTGTCAATCCGCTGACGATGGAACGTGAGGTTTTGGCAACAAATATTCCGGAAGGCTTCTTCCAGTTTACTCCCGACGAGAAATCTCTGATCTATACGGTCACTACCGAGGGCAGAAAGAAGGATGCACAGGTTTATGACATCAAGGAACCGGATGACCGTCAACCGGGCTGGCGCAATCGCTCCAATCTTGCAAAATATGATTTGGCATCCGGAATTTTCCAGCCTATCACCTTCGGTTATCACAATATTTATCTCAATGATATCTCTGCCGATTCCCGTTATCTGCTCATCGGCAAGAGTGAGGACCGTCTGACCAAGCGACCAACTACCCTGACTTCGCTCTACAGACAGGATCTCCATACCCTTGAGGCTGAAACCCTGGTGGATAAGGGCGAGTTTATCAATAGTGCCCTGTTCTCTCCCGACGGCAAGTCGATTCTTGTAAGCGCTTCTCCTGAGGCCTTTGACGGTATCGGCAAGAATGTGGAGGAGGGTCAGATTCCGAGCATGATAGATACGCAACTTTATCTGATGCCTGCCACGTCGAAGGGTGCCCTGCAGGTGCGTCCGCTCACCAAGGATTTCAATCCGAATGTGCTGAATGTAGTCTGGAGCAAGGTGGACGGGAATATCTATTTTTCGGCTGAAGACAAGGACTGCGTGCATCTTTTTCAACTGAATCCGAAATCAGGGAAATTTGCCCTGTTGAAGTCGCCTGAAGAGTATATCAAGTCCTTCTCTCTGGCATCTTCTGCTGCCGAAATGGCTTTCTCAGGACAGAGTGCATCCAATGCCGACCGCCTTTACAGGATGAATACCAAGGCGCAGAAAGCACAGGTGATAGACGACCTCAGTGCCCGCGAACTGAAAGATATCCAGCTGGGCGAATGCAAGGCGTGGAATTATGTGAATGCAAAGGGCGACACCATTTGCTGCCGCTATTATCTGCCTCCTCATTTTGATGCAGCCAAGAAATATCCGATGGTAGTCAACTATTATGGAGGTTGCAGTCCTACGAGTCGTATGTTTCAGAGCCGCTATCCGCATCATGTCTATGCAGCCATGGGCTATGTGGTGCTGGTGGTCAATCCAAGTGGAGCCACCGGTTTCGGACAGAAGTTCTCTGCCCGCCACGTAGATACGGCTGGTGAGGGAGTGGCTGAAGATATCATAGCCAGCACCCAGGCATTCTGTGATGAACATGGTTTTGTGAACAGAAAGAAGATAGGATGTATCGGAGCCAGCTATGGCGGTTTTATGACCCAGTATCTTCAGACCAAGACGGATCTCTTTGCTGCTGCGATTTCTCATGCCGGTATCAGCGATCATACCAGTTATTGGGGCGAAGGCTATTGGGGATATTCCTACAGTCAGGTATCTATGGCCAATGAATATCCTTGGACCAACAAGCATCTCTTTGTAGATCAGAGTCCTCTTTATCGTGCCGACAAGATACATACGCCATTGCTTTTCCTGCATGGTACTGCTGATAACAACGTGCCGGTAGGAGAGAGCATCCAACTCTATACTGCGCTGAAAGTATTAGGCCGTCCTACGGTTATGGTGCTGGTAGATGGTCAGGATCATCATATCATCGACTACGAAAAGCGCATCAAATGGCAGAATACCATCTTTGCCTGGTTCTCCAAGTGGCTTCAGGATGATGACAGTTGGTGGAACGAGATGTATGGAAACGAAAAAATGTAAGTCTGAAAAGACTTACATTTTTTTGTTGCTTTATCTCAAATCTACGATTTCTGCTTTAGGGAAATCTTTGCTGTTGAAGACGAAAGTGCTGTTAGACACATTCTTAGCTCTGAAATTGCTCACCTTGATTGTGCTCCAGGAACTGCCCTGTCTCATCTTGATGACAGAAGGAACGTAGGTTTTCTTGTTGATGGTGATAATCAATTCCTGTACCGTACGCCTCTTGTTCTGAGCAATCAGGTGAACCTCATAGTTGCTGCCAGCATTTTTCAGGCTGGAATTGTAACCGGTCTTATATATATTGATAAATGTATAAGGGTTCATTGACATCTGCTGCGCCTGTGTAGGATTGCTGACATTTACCTCGTTGGTATTTTTCATATAAGTCCACTGCGTCTTACCATTATACCATACGGTAGCCTGCGGAGTGTGGGCATTAAACTTGTTGCCCTTGATGGCGATGGTGCCGGAAGTGGAACCGTATTTGGTACTTGACAGGCTGAAATTGGCGCTGGCGCCACCTTTGTTGCCTATGATTTTGGCAGTCTTATTTAAAACCTGCTGGGCTGTCTGTGCGAATGTTCCAAGGCTCATCAGAGTCATGAAAGCAAATAAAATCATTTTCTTCATCATTCTTTCTTTATAAATTAAAAAAAACTTTTCATGTTACTTAGATGCAAAGGTAACATGAAAAGTTTAATTAATATCTATTCTTTAAGAATTCTTAGTTTCTTTAAGCCTCGTTTAATCTTATCCTCTCAGTTGGAGAAGGAGCGTGTTCAGCTGGTTTTCGTCCTGCAGAAGCACCTCTCTTGGCTTACTTCCCTGGGCAGCACCTACGATTCCTGCAGCTTCCAACTGGTCCATCAGTCGTCCGGCTCTGTTGTATCCGATACTGAATCGGCGCTGTATCATACTCGTACTTCCCTGTTGTGATAAGACGATGGCATGCGCTGCTTCCTCAAAGTAAGGATCGAGATTGCGCGTATCCACATTTCCGCCGCCCACAGCTTCTCCGTCATTGGCTGGCTCAGGAAGTTCGAGTGGCTCGATAGGACCAGGCTGGCTGGAGATGTACTCGTTGATGCGCTCAATTTCCGGAGTATCTACGAATGCACACTGCACACGTACCGGCTCGTTGCCATTCAGGTAGAGCATATCGCCTCGACCTATCAGCTGGTTGGCACCTGTTCTGTCCAGAATGGTCTTGGAGTCTATGGCAGATGTCACCTTGAAGGCGATACGGCCTGGGAAGTTGGCCTTGATATTACCCGTAATGATGGTCGTAGTAGGACGCTGGGTTGCGATAATCATGTGGATACCCACGGCACGAGCCAGCTGGGCGATACGGGCGATAGGAAGTTCCACCTCCTTGCCGGCTGTCATGATCAGGTCGCCAAACTCATCTATGATTACCACCACGTATGGCATATATTCATGACCGTCGGTCAGCTTAAGCCTGTGGTTGATGTACTTCTGGTTATACTCCTTGATGTTTCTGGCACCGGCTTTCTTCAGCAGGTCGTATCGGCTATCCATCAGCACACAGAGACTGTTGAGCGTTCTTACCACCTTGGTAACATCTGTGATGATAGGTTCTTCTTCGTCAGAAACCGCTGCCATGAAATGGTTGGCGATGCGGGAGTAAACGCTGAATTCCACCTTCTTGGGGTCGATGAGCACCAGTTTCAGCTCATTAGGATGCTTCTTATATAATAAAGAGGTGATAATCGCATTCAGACCTACAGATTTACCTTGTCCGGTGGCACCGGCTACGAGCAGGTGAGGAATCTTGGCCAGATCTACCATGAAAACCTCATTGGTAATCGTCTTACCAAGAGCGATAGGAAGCTCCATCTTAGTCTCTTGAAATTTTTTGGAGTTGAGGATACTTTCCATACTCACGATATTGGCCTTGGCATTTGGTACTTCGATACCGATGGTTCCCTTGCCAGGAATAGGAGCGATGATACGGATACCCAAAGCTGCAAGACTCAGGGCGATATCATCTTCCAGATTCTTGATCTTGGAGATGCGCACACCTTCAGCTGGCTGGATTTCGTAGAGCGTAATCGTAGGACCTACCGTAGCTCGGATGGTCTTGATCTGCACACCGAAATTGCCCAAAACCTCAATGATTCGGTTCTTGTTGGCTATCTGTTCCTCTTCGTCAATATAAGCACCGTTGTCCTCATATTTCTTCAGCAGGTTGAGCGTAGGGTACTTATATCGGGTGAAAGGTTCTTTCGGGTTGATAGGCGTATTCAGCTCTACGGTGCTGCTCACGGTGTTGCTGGAAGCCTGTTCCTCGTTGGCAGCTACGGAAATATCCATGCCGATATGCTGGGAAGCGAGTTCGGCAGCTTTCTTTTCATCAGCTTCAGCCTGCGCTCTCTCGTTGCGCAATCTGCGCTGGTTTTCCAGGAATGATACGTTAGGATCTTTGGTTGCAGCCGCTACAGAAGCGCTTTCGCCTGCTGCATCTTCTACATCGGCAGCATGTTCTGCATCCATATTTCCAGCCGTCATATTTTCAGCGTTATGTGCAGCTGCTCCTTCTTCTGCTTTATCTGGATTAACATCCAAATCTATCACCTTGGCAGGTTCCGGATCCTTAAACTCAGATTTCTCTGGTTCTTCTTTCTCCTCCTGTTTCAAGCCATTTTCTGCATTTGCATAAGCCTGTGCAATGGCATTCGGTTCGTTGTCTTCACCATTTTTGCCGTGATTGGTGATTTCGAAGTGCACCTTACTTGTAATATAGCCGATCGGGTTGAGCGCCTTTCGGATCACGGTGATGGTTTCCGTCGTCAGGTAGGTGAGGAAAGCGATGGCAGTAAAGAGCAGAATCGCTGTAAGACCCGGTGCACCCACTACGTTTTCCAAGTTCTGTACGACAAAGATTCCATGCTTTCCTCCAGGATTGAAGATAAGTCCACCCGTAAGTGGCGTCAGAAATTTGGCGAATGTGATGGCACACCATTCCATGACGATCATGGTGCTGAAAAACCATTTCCACAGATTGATTTTATAGGCATGCATGAGCTGCAATCCCCATATTATAAAAAAGGTAGGGAGCAGGAATGATGGAAAACCGAAATTCTGTGAAATCAGCCAGTAGGAGATGATAGCACCCAGCGAACCGCAATAATTCTGAAACTGGTGCTCACTGTTGGTCCATTCTCCCGTTCGCATTTCTTCTAGAATACTTTGGTCTGCCGCGCCCGTATTCAAAAAAGAAACCATTGCGATGATGGTAACTACAGAAATGGTGACCAGAGCCAGTCCTAAGAAGAAATCTGTAATAGTATTATTGAAAATATATTGTAAGCCAATTGCTTGACTGAAGCTTTTGGTTTTCTGTTCAGTTCTTTTTTTTGCCATTTTGATGTTCTTGAATTATTTATCTTGCAAAAGTAGCTAAAATAATCGAAAAAATCGAGATTTTAATGCTAATTTTTCTAATTTTTGCGAGAAAGTTGATTTACATTTGGTCATTTCATTTATAAATTGTACTTTTGCATTCTGAAATCTTGGAAATAATAATGAAGACAATATTCAAAAAGTATGATAAGCATGCTATTGTAGCATTGCCCAGAGTAATCTTTGAGGGGGAAATTAAGGTAATAGATCACCCGGAGGATGTTGAGGCGGCAATTGATTTTTTGCTGTCCCAGGACATTCTTGGTATCGATACGGAAACTCGTCCTTCTTTCAAAAGAGGCGTAAGCTATGAGGTGTGCTTGCTTCAGGTAAGTACAGAGGATGTATGTTTTCTGTTCCGCTTGAATTATGTGGGAATGCATCCGGCTATCATTAGATTCCTGACTGATAAGAAGGTACCTAAGATTGGTCTTTCCTGGCATGATGATCTTAATCAGCTTCATAAAAGGGCTGATTTTGAACCGGGCAACTTTATCGAGATTCAGGATATGGCTAAGGATTTGGGACTGATTGATATGAGTCTGCAGAAAATTTACGCCAACCTCTTTCACCAGAAAATCAGTAAGGCGCAGCGATTGAGCAACTGGGAGGTTACTGAGTTGAAAGATTCACAAAAAATATATGCTGCTACTGATGCTTGGGCGTGTATTCAACTCTATAAGGAGTTCAACAAACTCAACGAGACTCATGATTATGTGCTGATTGAGCCGAAAATAGAGGAACCTCAGGCAGATGCATCTCAGACAGAATCGCAGCCAGCATTTCAAGTAGAGTCTCATGCTGAATTTCATGTAGAATCTCAAGTAAAGCCTCAAGTCGAACTGATTTCTCAATCGAAAGCATCATCTTGAAACCATATATATAATAAGGTGTAATACAGATACAAAATAGACAATATACTAAGTAAGATTATATGTATAAGAAAATATATTTGAAGAGGGGAAAGGAAGAGTCCCTGAAACGTTTTCATCCTTGGGTCTTCTCTGGTGCTATCGCTCGGATGGACGAGGGAATCGTAGAAGGTGAGATTGTACGTGTCATCACTTCTACCGGGGATTTTATAGCTGTGGGACATTATCAGATAGGTTCCATCGCAGTTCGTGTCCTTTCTTTCCATGATGTTGCCATCGATGATGAGTTCTGGTGCTCTCGTCTGGATTCTGCCCTCAAGATGCGTATCGCTGTGGGTATCGCCGACAATGCTGCCAATAATACCTATCGACTGGTGCATGGTGAGGGTGATAACCTGCCTGGACTGGTTATCGACTGCTACAGAGAGACTGCCGTGATGCAGGCGCATAGCGTGGGTATGCACGTCAACAGAATGGAAGTAGCTCAGGCTCTTGCAAAAGTGATGGGCGACAGACTCAAGAATATTTATTATAAGAGTGAAACAACTTTGCCATTCAAGGCTGATCTCCGTCAAGAAAACGGATTTATTTTGGGCGGTGATGCTGACAATGTGGCTGTTGAGAATGGATTGAAATTCCATATCGACTGGTTGAGAGGTCAGAAGACCGGTTTCTTTGTGGATCAGCGCGAAAATCGTTCGCTTCTGGAACATTATGCCAAAGGCAAGAGCGTACTGAATATGTTCTGCTATACCGGAGGCTTTTCCGTATATGCCATGAGAGGCGATGCCAAACTCGTGCATTCTGTAGATAGCAGCGCCAAAGCGATAGAGTTGACCAATGAGAATGTGAATCTCAACTTCCCTGGTGACAGCCGTCATGAGGCTTTCTGCGAAGATGCATTCAAGTATCTTGACGATCACGACCAGCAGTATGATCTCATCGTGCTCGATCCGCCTGCTTTTGCCAAACACAGAGCTGCTCTGCGCAATGCTTTGAAAGGTTATACCCGCCTGAACGTGAAGGGACTTCAGCGCATCAAGCACGGAGGCATCCTCTTTACTTTCAGCTGCTCGCAGGTAGTTACGAAAGACAACTTCCGCAATGCTGTTTTCACGGCAGCTGCACAGGCAGGACGAAAGGTGAGAATCCTGCATCAGCTTCATCAGCCAGCCGACCATCCTATCAATATCTATCATCCGGAAGGTGAGTATCTCAAGGGATTGGTCTTGTATGTAGAATAAGGAATGAAACGATTATGAAGAAAGCGACTGTAGTTGCGTTTTTGCTGGTAGCATGGCTTTCGGCACTTGTCGGATGCAGCGACTCCAAGGAGAAAGTCCGTCGCCTGTCTATGCAGGAAAAGGCGCGTCAAGATAGTATTGACAAAGCTTCTTTCAAGGTGGGTGTCATGCCTACCTTGGATTGTCTGCCTGTCTTTGTGGCACATGATGAAAAACTTTTCGACTCCCTGGGAGTTACTGTGCATCTGAAGTGCTACTCTGCGCAGATGGACTGCGATACTGCTCTTGAACGGGGACGGGTAGAAGGTGCTGTCTCAGATCTGATACGCGCCCGGCATATCATCAAAAGAGGAACTCCTTTGGAATTTCCTATTTCTACCAATACTTATTGGCAATTGATTACAAATAGGAGAGCACGTATCTCAGAACTGAAGCAGCTTTCTGACAAGATGATTGCCATGACAAGATATTCTGCTACTGATTATCTGGCTGATTTGGCGATAGACAGTGCCAAACCTAAATATGATGTATATCGGGTGCAGATTAATGATGTGAGAATACGTCTGAAAATGCTGCTCAATAATGAAATGGATGCGGTTCTTTTGACGGAACCTCAGGCCACTAAAGCCCGAAAAGAGCGGCATCTTGTTCTCATGGACAGCAGAGATAAGGGCTTGAGATTGGGCGTCTTTGCTTTTAGAGAAAAGGCACTTAAATCTACTGAACGAAAAAAGCAACTTGATTTATTCATCAAAGGATATAATCAGGCTGTTGACAGTATAAATAAAAATGGTTTTGTACACTATTCGGATTTATTTCGTAAATATTGTGATGCAGATCTTGCTGCAGTGAAGGCTTTGCCGAAACTGAAGTTTGACCATGCTGGTAAACCGAAAACTGTTGATTTTTTACGACCTTACAAAAAGTAATAAACTATGAATGGATTAAATTCAAAAAGCCCAATTTTGCAGATAACTGTAGAATGTGGGGATGGTTATTATCGTAAGTGTCTAACGCATTCTAACGAGTATTTAATCCAAAATCCTATCTGTCCGGGGTTGAAAGACGAAGTGCAGGATGTGTTAGACACTTTTGATAAAATGGTTTACTGCTATGCTAAGGGTATCAAAGATCCAAAAATGGCAGAAATATATGCGGGCATTGAATCTTTCTGTCGTAATTTGGTACATCATCTTCAGATGTATGAAGCTATTCAGAATGATTCTTTATTTAAGGCTGCTTATGATAGCAGTAAGGCTTTAGATTTAAGACAAATTGGAGAAAGAACGGAGAAGGGAGATGTCGATAAAGATTTCCTTGATAGCGTCTTTTCTTATGTTCTAACTGTTCGTCTGTGGGATGACCGAAAACTATCTTATTTTGCAGATCTTGTTTCCAATCCTGCAACTGATTATCGTGTAGCTGCTATGATGATATCTGCAGCCATGTTGTCATCAATCAAAGTCTTCAATTATAAAATGATGACAACTTTCTACGATCTTTGGAAAAAGTCTCAGGATGTGAAGATAAAAGAACGTATTCTTGTGGCTTGGGCAGTCATGTTGATTTCCGCAGATATCAAGAATTACTCTTATGTAAAAAAGTTTGTTAATAAAATCAAGGAAGATGAACCTACAATCGCACATCTTTATGCTATCCAGAAACAGATTCTTTTCTGTATGGATGCTGCAGAAGATGCTCAACAATTCAGCGCAGATATCATGAATGCGTTCCCTGATGAAAAATGGAACCGGCCTCTGGAAAACGATGAGAAACCTTCTCTTGACGAGATTCTCACTCCAGAAAAGAAAGAGGAAATGGTGATGTCTATTGATGAAAATATCAATAAAATGGTGAATATGCAGAAGCAGGGAGCTGATGTCTTCTTCGATGGTTTCTCTCAGATGAAGAGTTTTGATTTTTTCAATACGGCATCCAATTGGTTTGTTCCATATTATGAGTCTAATCCTGCCCTGTATCCCTTGTTGGAAATTCTGGAGGGTGATGATACTTTCTTGAGAACTCTGAAACTTTCACATTCTTTCTGTGATGGGGATAAATACAGTTTCAGTTTTTGTATGGCTGCATCTTTGAAAGGTACTTTGTCTGCACTCTTACCTATTGTAAAAGAAGGATTCGGACCTATGTTTAGTGAAACCGATGTTCATGATCCTAAAGAATTGGCTTTCTTGATAAGAAGAGAATGCTTGCAGGATTTGTATCGTTTCCTGACTTTATCTTCTTTCAAAAATTCGTTTCCGAAGGTTTTCTCATCAGAACAAGATTCAATTGCATATTTCTTTGCCAAGCCTTTATTTAAGGCTGATGAAAAGTTTGATAGAGTTAGGCTCTATATCTGCGATTTCCTTTTTAAGCGCAATCAGTCTGTGCGCTTAAGTTTCTTCCTCTCTGATACTCCAAGATGTAAGGAAGAAAAGTTAATGAAGGGATTATTCCTGTTGTCTATGACAGAATATGAGTTAGCTATTGATGTGCTTTCTCCGTATCAGGACGAAGAAGAAAATGTTGAAGTTATCAAACCAGCTCTGGTCAAGTGTTATATTGGTCTGCATCAATATGATAAAGCTTTGGAACTGTGTGAGCAGTTGATCAGTTTGAAGTCAACGACGAAGAGATTGCTACAGAAGGTTTACTGTCTCTTCCAGTTGTATCGTACGGATGAAGCCATGGCTATTCTATATGAAATGGATTACAAAAATCCTAATGATCTGCAGATTCTCCGTCCTTTGGCTTGGGGAAATATCTTAAGATTTGAATATGAGAAGGCGAAGGATATATATGAACGTTTAGCATCTGATGATTTTTCTTCCATCCCTGAAGATTCTTATAATTTGGCTATATGTTTATGGTTGCAGGGTGATGTTAGAACTAGTATTTCACTCTTCAATAGGTATTTGGAACTTGCCGATATTGATGTCGCAGCCCTGATCCAACAGCTTTATGATGATTTTAAGATGTTGAAGAATAATGGTGTTCTGGAATTTGAAGTGAATATCTTGAAGGATGCTATTTCACAATATGTAGAAAGAAAACAAAAAAGGTAATTCGTTTTGTCTGTTAGAAGAATGGCAATTCGCCTTTATCTTAATATATATAATATGAATGAGTAATTATGCCAGATAATCGAAAAAAAAATAATGGAAAAAAGGGAACTTCCCCGATTGATCCTAATTTCGCACATGTTCAGCCCCAGGCTGTAGAAATCGAGAGGGTGGTGCTCGGTGCTTTGATGGTTGACTCTGATGCCTTTTCTGTGGTATCGGAGCTGCTCAAACCTGAAACTTTCTACGAGCCTCGCCATCAGAAGATATACGAGGCTATCCGTAATATGAACATGGACGAACGTCCTGTGGATATTATGACGCTCAATGATGAACTCTCCAAGATGGGCGAGATTGACAAAGTGGGTGGTGTAGACTATCTGATGGAGATTTCTTCACAGGTGGCTTCTGCTGCTCATGTGGAATCTCATGCCCGTATCCTGGCGGAGAAATATATGCAGCGACAGCTGATTCACTTTGCTGGTGACATAGAAACGAAAGCCTATGACAGCAGCGTGGATGTGGATGAACTGATGCAGCAGGCGGAAGGATCCTTGTTCCAGATTTCGCAGAACAACATGAAGCAAGACTTTACGCAGGTGGCTCCTGTGGTAAAGAATGCTGTGGAAATTCTGCAGCGAGCTGCCAGCAACAAGGGTGGTCTTACCGGTATTCCTACCGGTTATGTAGGAATGGATGAGATCACTTCCGGATGGCAGGCCTCCGATCTGGTGATTATCGCAGGACGTCCTGCCATGGGTAAAACTTCCTTTGCACTAAGTATTGCCAAGAATGTGGCTGTTGATTATGGGGTTCCTATCGGCTTCTTCTCTCTTGAAATGAACAACGTCCAGCTGGTCAACCGTCTTATCAGTAATGTATGCGAGGTCTCTGGACGTAAGATTCTGAATGGTCAGCTGGACCCTTCTGACTGGGAACGACTGGATAAGAGAATCGGCAGATTGACCGATGCTCCTATCTATGTGGACGATACACCGGGCCTCTCGGTGTTTGAATTGAGAACCAAGGCTCGCCGACTGGTGCGCGAAAAAGGTGTCAAGATTATCATGATTGACTACTTGCAGCTGATGAATGCCAACGGTATGAAATTCGGCAGCCGACAGGAGGAGGTCTCTACCATTTCCCGTTCTCTCAAGGGACTTGCCAAGGAGTTGGATATTCCTGTCTTGGCTTTGTCTCAGTTGAGTCGTAACGTAGAAAACCGTGAGGGACTTGAAGGAAAACGCCCACAGTTGAGTGACCTCCGTGAGTCTGGAGCCATCGAGCAGGATGCCGATATGGTACTCTTTGTGCATCGTCCGGAGTATTATCACATCTATCAGGATGAAAAGGGAAACGATCTCCATGGTATGGCACAGATCATTATCGCCAAGCACCGTAAAGGTTCTACGGGAGATGTGTTGCTCAACTTCCGTGGTGAGTTTACCCGTTTCCAGGATCCTACTGAGGCGGCAGCTTCATCACCAGCCGCTGATGGTGGTGGTGAAATTATAGGTTCACGTATGAATGGAGGAGGCGAATTACCTCCACCGCCAGGCGACTTGCCTTTCTAAATATGCACAAATATTACGATTTTGGGTATAAATTTACGCTTCGAATACTAAATTGTTATCTTTTAGATTAAAAAAGTGATAAATTGTTTGTTCATGTCGAATAAATATATTACCTTTGCAATCGTAAATTAAAAATTAAGAATTATGGCAATTGAAACATTGAACATTAGTAGCATTATTATTCGACTTCGACTGCAGTATGTAGGCGGAAGTGATGAGGTATGCGTATAGTTCATGGATTATGATATAATAAGCCTTTCCACTTCCGTATAGAAGTGTGAAAGGCTTTTTTGTTAAAAACTTCGGTTGTCTTCTTGGGTATAGAATAATAAAAAAAGATATTGATATGAGTGACAGATTATTTATTTTCGACACAACCCTGCGAGATGGTGAGCAGGTGCCTGGATGTCAGTTGAACACAGTGGAAAAAATTCAAGTGGCAAAGCAGTTGGAGCTACTCGGCGTTGATGTTATCGAAGCTGGTTTCCCTATCTCTAGTCCAGGTGATTTCAATTCGGTTGTGGAGATTTCTAAAGCCGTGACTTGGCCTACGATTTGTGCCCTTACTCGTGCGGTGGAGAAAGATATTGACTGTGCTGCCGAGGCTTTGAAGTATGCTAAGCATAAGCGTATTCATACGGGTATTGGTACAAGCGATAGCCATATCAAATATAAGTTCAATTCTAATCGTGAAGAAATCATCGAGCGTGCTGTTGCTGCTGTAAAGTATGCTAAAAAATACGTCGAGGATGTGGAATTCTATGCGGAGGATGCTGGACGTACGGATAATGAGTATCTGGCTCGCGTGGTAGAGGCGGTCGTAAAGGCAGGTGCTACGGTTGTGAATATTCCTGATACTACCGGCTATTGCCTTCCTGAGGAATATGGTGCTAAAATCAAGTATCTGATGGAGCATGTGGATGGTATTGAAAATGCCCGTATTTCTACTCACTGTCATAATGACCTCGGTATGGCAACAGCCAATACGCTCCAAGGTGTGTTGAATGGTGCCCGTCAGGTGGAGGTTACGATGAATGGTATCGGTGAACGTGCTGGTAATACTTCTCTTGAGGAAATTGCCATGATTCTGAAGTGTCATAAGCATCTCAATATTGATACCAATATAAATACGACTAAGATTGTTCCGATGTCTCGTATGGTGAGCAGTCTGATGAATATGCCTGTTCAGCCTAACAAGGCTATCGTGGGCCGTAATGCTTTTGCTCACTCTTCTGGTATCCATCAGGATGGTGTGTTGAAGAATGTTCAGACTTATGAGATTATTGATCCTAAGGATGTGGGATTGGATGATAATGCTATCGTATTGACAGCTCGCTCTGGTCGTGCGGCATTGAAGTATCGTCTCCATGTAAATGGTGTCAATGTGGACGATGAAGAGAAACTCGATAAGATTTACAAGAAGTTCCTCCAGTTGGCTGATAAGAAGAAAGAGGTTACTGACGAGGATGTTTTGATGCTCGCTGGTGCTGATTCTGCTGACAAGCATGGTGTTCAGCTCGACTGGTTGCAGGTTACTACCGGTAAGGGTGTCAAGAGTGTGGCAAGTATTGGTCTCAATATCGCTGGGCAGAAGTTCGAGGCTGCATCTTCTGGTAATGGTCCTGTGGATGCTGCTATCCGTGCTCTCAAGAAGGTGATTACCAAGGAAATGAACCTCAAAGAGTTCACTATTCAGGCTATTGACAAGGGCTCTGATGATGTGGGTAAGGTTCATATGCAGGTAGAATACGATGGTCATGTTTACTATGGCTTCGGTGCTGATACCGATATTGTGACAGCTTCTGTTGAGGCTTATATTGATTGTATTAACAAGTTCAAGGTGAGATAGTTATTCAGTTTATATATATATCTTGACTTGTCATTAAACTTAAACTATAAATATTAAACATTAGCATAATGAATACATTATTCGACAAGATTTGGGACAAGCATGTTGTCCAGATTGTACCAGACGGTCCTACACAGCTTTACATCGACCGTCTTTACTGTCACGAAGTTACATCACCTCAGGCTTTTGCTGGTATGCGAGCACGCGGACTCAAGATGTTCCGCCCAGACCAGATTTTCTGTATGCCTGACCACAATACTCCTACTCACGATCAGGATAAACCAATCGAGGATCCTATCTCAAAGAAACAGGTAGATACCTTGGCAAAGAACACCGCTGATTTTGGCGTAACTCACTTTGCCATGAACACCAAGGATAATGGTATCATTCACGTGGTTGGTCCTGAGAAGGGTCTTTCTCTTCCTGGTATGACTATCGTTTGTGGTGACTCTCATACTTCTACTCATGGTGCGATGGGTGCCGTTGCTTTCGGTATCGGTACTTCTGAGGTGGAGATGGTAATGGCTTCACAATGTATTCTCCAGAGCAAACCAAAGTCTATGCGTATCAGCATCAATGGTAAACTCGGCAAGGGTGTTACTGCTAAGGATGTGGCACTCTATCTGATGAGCCAGCTCACTACTTCTGGTGCTACCGGTTACTTCGTCGAGTATAGTGGCGATGTTGTGAAGGATATGTCTATGGAAGGTCGTTTGACTCTCTGTAACCTCTCAATCGAGATGGGTGCCCGTGGTGGTTTTGTAGCTCCTGATGAGACAACTTTCGAGTACATCAAGGGTCGCGAATATGCTCCTAAGGGTGAAGACTGGGATAAAGCTGTAGCTTATTGGAAAACCTTGCAGAGTGGCGATGACGCTGTATTCGATAAGGAATTGACTTTCGATGCTAAGGATATCGAACCTCGTATTACATATGGTACCAATCCTGGTATGGGTATCGGTATCACAGAGAATATTCCAACTCTTGACCAGATTCCTGAGGAAGAACAGGCTGGCTTCAAGAAGAGCCTTAACTACATGGGCTTCCAGCCTGGTGAGAAACTCGAAGGCCATCCTATTGATTATGTATTCTTGGGCGCTTGTACCAATGGTCGTATTGAGGACTTCCGTGCCTTTGCTTCTTTGGTTAAAGGTAAGAAGAAGGCTGAGGGCGTAACTGCTTGGCTTGTACCTGGTTCATGGTTGGTTGATAAACAAATTCGTGAAGAAGGAATCGATAAGATTGTAGAGGCTGCTGGTTTCGAAATCCGTCAGCCAGGATGCTCTGCTTGTCTCGCTATGAACGATGATAAGATTCCTGCAGGTAAGTATTCTGTAAGTACATCAAACCGTAATTTTGAGGGTCGCCAGGGACCAGGTTCCCGTACAATCCTTGCCAGTCCTTATGTGGCAGCAGCTGCTGCTATCACTGGTAAGATTACCGATCCAAGAGAGTTCATGAAATAGTGTTTGATTATCAAGCAAACACTTTGCTTTAAAAATTTAACTTTTAAATAACGATGAAACAGAAATTCAATGTAATTACATCAAGCTGCATTCCTCTTCCTTTGGAGAATGTTGATACAGACCAGATAATTCCTGCCCGTTTCCTCAAAGCTATTGACAAGGAAGGTATGGGCGACAACCTTTTCCGTGACTGGCGTTATAATGCTGACGGTACTCCTAAGCCTGATTTCGTGATGAACGACCCTTCTTACAGTGGCGTCATCCTCGTAGCAGGTAAGAACTTCGGTTCTGGTTCTTCTCGTGAGCATGCTGCCTGGGCCATTGCTGGCGCTGGCTTCCGTGTTGTCATCAGCTCTTTCTTCGCTGATATTCACAAGAACAACGAGTTGAACAACCTTGTTTTGCCTGTTGTCGTAAGTGAGGAATTCCTGAAGGAACTTTTCGAGAGCATCGATAAGGATCACAAGACAGAAGTAAAGGTGGATCTTCCTAACCAGACCGTTACTAATCTTGCTACTGGTAAGAGCGAGCATTTCGAGATCAATGGCTACAAGAAGCATTGTCTCGAGAATGGTTTGGATGATGTGGATTTCCTCGTGCAGAACCGTGACAAGGTAGAGGCTTGGGAAGCTAAAAACAAGTAATTATGGATGTTAACGCAAAGAGAGATAATTCTCGTATCAAGGAGATTGAAATCATGGACTGTACGCTGCGTGATGGCGAACAGACCAATGGCGTCAGTTTCCTTCCTCACGAGAAGTTGATGATAGCAAGAATGCTGTTGCACGATATCAATGTGGATCGCATTGAGGTGGCTTCAGCTCGTGTTTCGGAAGGCGAAAAGGATGCTGTCGCTCGTATTTGCCGTTATGCTAAGACCATAGGTAAACTGGATTCCGTTGAGGTACTCGGATTCGTGGATAACAATAAGAGTGTAGATTGGATTGCTGAATGTGGCGGTCATGTTATCAACCTCTTGGCAAAGGGCAGTTACAAGCACTGCACCCAGCAGCTCAAGATGTCCCCTGAGGAGCATCTTGCGCATATCAAGCAGACCATTGATTATGCTTTGAGCAAGAATTTCACTGTAAATCTCTACTTGGAGGATTGGTCGAGCGGAATGCGCGATAGTCGTGACTATCTCTTCATGATGATGGATGAACTGGTCAAGCTGCCTATCAAGCGTTTCCTTCTTCCTGATACTTTAGGTATTCTGAACCCATTGCAGTGTGTGGAGTATATGCGCCTGATGGTGCGCCGCTATCCGAATACTCACTTCGATTTCCATGCTCATAATGATTATGACTTGGCGGTGAGCAATTCTTTGGCTGCAGTACTGAGTGGTGCCAAGGGGCTTCACGTTACCGTAAATGGTCTGGGTGAGCGTTGTGGCAATGCGCCTTTAGCGAGCGTGCAGGTGATTCTGAAGGATATGTTTGAGGCTAAAACCAATATCAAGGAAGATCGTCTGAATGATATCTCCCGTCTGGTAGAGGGATATAGTGGTATTGCTGTGGCTCCGAATACTCCTGTTGTGGGTGATAATGTCTTTACCCAGGTGGCTGGTGTTCATGCTGATGGCGATAACAAGGACAAACTTTATTGCAATGATCTGGTGCCGGAACGATTTGGCAGACATCGTGAATATGCACTTGGCAAGAACTCCGGTAAGGCTAATATTGTTCAGAATCTTAATGAACTGGGTTTGGAGTTGACGCCGGAGCAGACCAAGGTGGTGACGAAACGTATTACCGAACTGGGTGATCGCAAACAGTTGGTAACTCAGGATGATCTTCCTTATATCGTGAGCGATGTGCTGAAACATTCCGCTCCTGAAGATAAGGTAAAGCTGGTAAGCTATATGGTGTCAACTTCTTATGGTTTGAAGCCTATTGCAAGTGTAAAAGTTGAAATCGATGGCAAGGAATATGAAGATCAGAGTACTGGTGATGGCCAGTATGATGCTTTCGTGAAAGCTTTACGTAATATATATAAGGTAAAGCTTGGAAAAACCTTCCCATTGCTTGACAACTATCAGGTAAGTATTCCTCCTGGCGGTCGTACAGATGCACTTGTTCAGACTGTCATCACTTGGCGTGAAGGTGATCGTATCTGGAGAACCCGTGGTTTGGATGCCGACCAGACTGAGGCTGCTATCAAGGCAACGCTGAAGATGATTAATATGTATGAGGCAGATAAGAGTGACGAACAGCAAGTATCGCCTCGAAATTTAGATATGGAATAAAAAAGATTAAAAAATAAATAAAATGAAATTAAACATTGCAGTTCTCGCCGGTGATGGTATCGGACCAGAGATTATGAAGCAGGGCGTTGCAGTTATGCAGGCCATTGCAGAGAAGTTCAACCACGAGTTTACTTACAACGAGGCTATCTGCGGCGCTCACGCTATCGATGAGGTAGGTGATCCATTCCCAGAGGAGACCTTCAAGACTTGTATGGATGCTGATGCTGTACTTTTCGCAGCTGTTGGTGACCCACGTTTCGACAACAATCCTACTGCCAAGGTTCGTCCTGAGCAGGGTTTGCTCGCTATGCGTAAGAAGTTGGGGCTTTTTGCTAATGTACGTCCTGTTGCAACATTTGATTGCTTGCTCCATAAGTCTCCTTTGAAAGATGAACTCTTGAAGGGTGCTGACTTTGTTGTCATTCGTGAGTTGACCGGTGGTATGTACTTCGGTGAGAAGTATCAGGATAACGACAAGGCTTATGATACAGATATCTACACACGTCCTGAGATTGAGCGCATCTTGAAGGTTGCTTTCGAGTTTGCCATGAAGCGCAATAAGCACTTGACTGTTGTTGATAAGGCAAACGTTTTGGCTTCTTCTCGTCTCTGGCGTCAGATTGCTAAGGAAATGGAACCTCAGTATCCAGAGGTTAATACCGACTATATGTTTATCGACAATGCTTCTATGCGTGTGTTGACAGAACCTACTTTCTTCGATGTCATCGTAACAGAGAATACCTTCGGTGACATCCTGACTGATGAGACCTCATGCATTACAGGTTCTATGGGTTTGCAGCCATCCAGCTCTTTGGGTGAGCATACTCCATTGTTTGAGCCTGTTCATGGTTCATGGCCACAGGCAGCTGGCAAGAATCTTGCCAACCCTGTAGCTCAGATTCTTTCTGCAGCCATGTTGCTTGAGCACTTTGGTCTGAACGAGGAAGGTGCTTTGATTCGCAAGGCTGTTGATGCATCTCTTGATGCCAATGTCCGTACACCTGAAATTCAGGTTGAGGGCGGTGCACAGTACGGTACCACTCAGGTTGGTGAGTGGATCGTAAACTGGATCAAGAATGCGTAATCTACAGATGCTATATTTATATATGATTATACTATTTTCATGGGGAATGTTTCTTACATTCCCCATTTTTATTGCTTGTTTCTTTGGCTCAAAATATCAAAAGTTTCTTAAATAAAGAAAATATCTCTCATTTTTAATATTATTTAGATTGCTATATTCGTCTATCTGAGGCTAAATGATTACTTTTGCGAATGTTTTAATAATTGCTCCTTATCTTAGAGTGATTAAATACGATTTTAATTTAGAGTTTAAACGTAAAAGTATATAGATTATGGCAGAAGCTATAGATATCCGCGAATTGAATATCCGGATTGAACAACAAAGTCATTTCGTTACCAATCTGGTAACTGGCATGAATAAAGTCATTGTAGGACAGAAGCACCTTGTTGACTGTCTTTTGATAGGCTTACTTTCAGATGGTCACATTCTCCTGGAAGGTGTGCCGGGATTGGCTAAGACCCTTGCAATTAAAACACTATCTCAATTGATAAGTGCCGATTATAGCCGCATACAGTTTACTCCAGATTTGTTGCCAGCCGATGTGATCGGTACACAGATCTATTCCCAGAAGGATGAGTCTTTCCATGTAAAGAAAGGTCCTGTCTTTGCAAACTTTGTGTTGGCTGATGAAATCAACCGTGCACCTGCTAAAGTACAGAGTGCTTTGCTGGAAGCTATGCAGGAACATCAGGTTACCATAGGCGAACAGACTTTCAAGTTGCCTAATCCTTTCCTTGTTATGGCTACTCAGAACCCTATAGAACAGGAAGGTACTTATCAGCTGCCTGAAGCGCAGGTTGACCGTTTCCTCCTAAAGGTTGTCATTGATTATCCGTCATTGGAAGAGGAAAAACTTATCATTCGTGAAAATATTCAGGGCAGCATGCCTACTGTGACTGCTGTTACTTCTGCTGATGAAATTCTCAAGGCTCGTAGTATTGTCAATGAGGTATATATTGATGAAAAGATTGAGCAGTATATTGCTGATATTGTTTTCGCTACCCGTTATCCTGACCGTTATGGACTGGCAGATTTGAAGGATATGATTACCTTTGGTGGCAGTCCTCGTGCAAGTATCTCTTTGGCAAAAGCAGCACGAGCATACGCTTTCATCAAGCATCGCGGTTATGTGGTTCCTGAGGACGTGAGAGCTGTTGCTCATGATGTTTTGAGACATCGTATTGGCCTTTCTTATGAGGCTGAGGCAAGTGATGTAACCAGTGAAGAAATTGTAAGCCGAATTATCAACAAGGTGGAGGTTCCTTGATGGATACACAAGATCTTTTAAAGAAAGTTCGTAAGATAGAAATCAAAACCCGCGGATTGAGCCAGAATGTTTTCGCAGGTCAATACCACTCTGCTTTCAAGGGTAGGGGTATGGCTTTTGCGGAAGTAAGGGAGTATCAGTTCGGAGATGATGTGCGTGACATTGATTGGAATGTTACAGCCCGTTTCCATCGTCCGTTCGTCAAGGTTTTTGAAGAAGAACGCGAACTTACGGTCATGCTGTTGGTCGATGTGAGTGGCTCGTTGGATTTTGGTACAAGTTGCCAGATGAAACGTGACTTGGCTACAGAGATAGCTGCCACATTAGCCTTCAGCGCTATTCAGAATAATGATAAGATAGGTGTTATCTTTTTCTCGGACAGAATAGAAAAGTATATTCCTCCGAAGAAGGGAAGAAAACATATTCTTTATATCATTAGGGAAATGTTGGATTTCCATCCTGACAGCCAGCGCACTGATATCGGTGTTGCCTTGGAATATTTCACTCGTGTCATGAAGAGACATTGCACTGCGTTCCTGATTTCGGATTTCTATGATGAAAAAGATTATCAGCACAAACTGCAGATTGCCAATCAGAAACATGATGTAGTGGCCATCCAGGTTTATGATTTAAGGGCCAAGACATTACCGGATATCGGCTTGTTGAAGGTAAGGGATGCTGAGACTGGACATGAAATGTATATTGATACCAGTAGCAAGAAATTGAGGTTGGCTCATACTCGCAATTGGATGTATCGGGAAGAAAAACTTCGTGATACTTTTGCCAAGAGTAAAGTGGACTGGACTTCCATTGCTACGAATGAAGATTTCTCTAAAGCGCTTCTCATGCTTTTCAAGCAGAGGGGATGAAATGATTACGATGACTGAAGTATATAAATACTTTGCGAATCATATAATATTGGATTAATGATTAAAGTTAAAAGTTTTATATTAGCAATCGCCTTGATTTGCAGTGCCTTTTCAGCTTCAGCACAAAGTGTTGAACAGAAGTTGGATTCTCTGCAACTTCTCATTGGTGAGCAGACTACTTTACATCTTACAGTGACTGCCAACCGTGGTCAGAAGATTGTAATGCCTTCTTTCAAACCTTCCCAACAGTTGATACCTGGTGTAGAGGTTGTTGGACAGAGTGAAGAAAATACTTCTGAGATTGATGGTAACCGCATTCAGGTGAGTCGCAACTATACGCTTACTTCTTTCGATGAGAATGTGTATGCGATTCCTGCACTCAATGTAAAGGTAAACGGCAAGGACTTTCATGGTAATCCCTTAGCATTGAAAGTACTTACGGTTCCTGTAGATACAGTTCATCCTAACCAGTTCTATCCTCCTAAGGACGTTCAGGACAATCCTTTCCTTTGGAGTGAATGGAGTGGAATCTTTTGGTTGAGCATATTGATGTTATTGCTCTGTGGTGCAATGTGTTATCTCTTGCAGAGATTAAAGCAGAATAAACCAATTCTCAAAAGTTTCCGTATAGTAAAACGTGTTCCTGCTCATGAAAAGGCTCTTAACGAAATCAACGCTATCAAGCATCAGCGCTCTGAGAATCAGGAGAATCTGAAAGAGTATTATACCCGTCTTACCAATACTTTGCGTGAGTATATCAATGGTCGATTCGGATTTAACGCTATGGAGATGACCAGTAGCGAAATTATCGAATGTCTCCAGTCTGCTGGTGATCAGAAGATGATTGATGAATTGAGACAACTCTTCAGAACTGCCGATCTGGTAAAGTTTGCCAAGTATGAGACGCTCATCAATGAAAACGATTCTAATCTCGTTAATGCCATCAACTTTATCGACCAGACAAAGACCGACGAAAAGCCTGTAGAGGAGAAAATTGTTCCAACATTGAGTGAGAATGATAAGAAGTCTCAGAGTCAGCGCAAGGTCATCAAGTTGCTCTTATGGGCAGGCTCTTTGGCGATTGTTGCTATTTTGGTTTATATCGTCTATACAGTGGTTTCACTTGTTTAACAGTGGTTGTTGGACGATAGTTATTAATAAAACGAAAAAATGGAATTTGCAAGTAAAGGATACTTTCTGTTACTCCTGTTATTGATACCTTATATATTATGGTATTTCCTATACAGGAGAAAGAACGAGCCAACGATGCGTATGAGTGATACCAAGCAGTATCTTTATGCGCCTAAGAGTCTGCGTGTTCGTCTGATTCATCTTCCGATGTTTCTGCGCTGCGTCTCTTTTGTACTGATTGTTTGTGCAATGGCTCGTCCTCAAACCCATAATTCCTGGGACAACAAGACGGTGGAAGGTATAAATATCATGCTGGCGATGGACGTATCTACATCCATGCTTGCTGAAGACTTGAAACCTAACCGTATGGAAGCTGCCAAGGATGTTGCTCATGAATTTATCTCTGGCCGTCCTAATGACAATATCGGTTTGACGATTTTTGCCGGTGAGGCTTTTACTCAGTGTCCGATGACCACAGACCATTCGAGCCTCTTACGCCTGTTGCAAGATACTCGTACGGATATAGCTGCACGAGGTCTTATCCAGGATGGAACCGCTGTGGGAATGGGCTTGGCTAATGCAGTGAGTCGTCTGAAAGATTCGAAATCAAAGAGTAAGGTTGTCATTCTTCTGACTGATGGTAGTAATAATATGGGTGATATTTCTCCTATGACAGCTGCAGAAATTGCCAGAAGTTTGGGTATCAGAGTTTATACCATTGGTGTCGGTACTAATAAGGTTGCTCCATATCCAGTACCAGTAGCAGGTGGAATTCAATATGTGAACATTCCTGTAGAAATAGACACGAAGACTTTGAAGGATATTGCCCAGACTACCGATGGTAATTTCTATCGAGCTACCAATAACAAGGAGTTGAAGCAAATCTATCAGGATATTGATAAACTGGAGAAAACGAAGATGAACGTCAAGCATTTCGCCAAGAGATATGAGGCTTATCAGCCTTTCATTATTGCAGCGTTCTTGATCTTGCTCATGGAAATTCTTCTTAGAATCACCTGGTTGAGAAAAATTCCTTAAAAAAAAGAGGTCGAACTTCCATTTTATACATGAAGTCGATTCTTGTAGATTTAAATAGATTAGAAAATGTTACGTTTTGAAGATCCTATATTCCTCTGGTTGCTATGCATCCTTCCTGTTTTGATTTTTATCAGACTGATAGGATGGAGGAGGAGACATGCAAAGTTGAAGAAGCTGGGTGATCCTGAGCTTCTCAAACAACTGATGCCCGGTATTTCAAAATACCGTCCTACCGTGAAATTCTGTCTGATGTTATCAGCATTGGCGCTTCTGATTGTCATGTTGGCTCGTCCGCAGATGGGTAGCAAGATTTCGCATGATAAGCGCCAGGGTATTGAAACTATCATTTGTTTGGATATCTCCAACTCTATGTTGGCAGAGGATGTCGTTCCTTCCCGTCTTGACAAGAGTAAGATGCTGGTAGAAAATCTGGTTGATAATTTTACCAATGACAAGATTGGACTGATTGTTTTTGCTGGCGATGCGTTTGTACAGTTGCCTATTACCAGCGATTACGTTTCTGCCAAGATGTTCTTGCAGAATATTACCCCTGGTCTGATTCAGACACAAGGCACCAATATAGCTGATGCCGTTGATTTGGCTTCTAAAAGTTTTACCCAACAGAACAATGTTGGACGTGCTATCGTTGTGATTACTGATGGTGAAAACCATGAACCAGGTGCAACGGAGGCTGCTGCCGCTGCCAAGAAAAAAGGTATTAATGTATTTATCCTTGGTATTGGTAATACGAAAGGTGCGCCTATCCCTATGGGTGATGGCGGTTATCTGAAAGATCATTCCGGTAATACGGTTATGACTGCCCTGAATGAAAACATGTGCAAGGAATTGGCTCAGGCTGGTAGCGGACAGTATATTCATGTTGATAATACCAGCGATGCAGAGAAAACACTGAATGATGATCTGGCAAAATTGCAAAAGGGAGATACTTCTTCTGTGATATACAGTGAGTATGACGAACAGTTTCAGGCTGTTGGTATTTTAGTGATATTGCTCTTAATCATAGAAATCTGTATTTTGGAAGTGAAAAATCCTCTGTTGAGAAATGTCATGTTCTTTGGAAAGGCCTTTTCTATGGGAAAGGCTGCCAAATCATCGCAATTGGGTAAAACCAGTATCCTGCTTTTACTCTTATTGGTAAATAGTGCACTGGCATTTGCACAAAATGACAGAACCTTCATTCGACAGGGTAATAAGTTATACCGATCTCAGAAATGGGCTCAGGCTGAAACCCAATATCGGAAAGCTATATCTAAGAATGCTAAGAATACCCAGGCTTTGTATAATTTAGGTTGTGCTTTGATGATGCAGCAGAAGGATTCCATGGCGATGGTACAGTACCAGCATGCAGCACAGGAAGAAACCAATGTGCTGAGACGTTCCAAGAGTTATCACAACATGGGTGTTATCATGCAAAACCATCGTGAATATGCCAAGGCTATTGAATGTTATAAAATGGCTCTGAGATGTAATCCTCAGGATAATGAAACAAGATATAATCTGGCTTTGTGTAAGAAACTTCTGAAGAATCAACCTCAAAAGAATAATAAAGATAATAAGAATAATAAGAATAATAAGAACAAGAACAACAAAAATAAAAACAAAGACCAGAATAATAAGGACAAGAATAACGAACAAGATAAAAACAATAAGAAAAATAACGACAAGGATAAGAAAAAACAGAACCAGAACGAAGAGCGTAATCAGGACAAGATGAGCAAAGACAACGCTGAGCAACTTCTGAATGCAGCTATTCAACAAGAGAAGGCAACAAAACAGAAAATGCAGAAAGCATTGTCACAGCCTAAGAGCCGCTCTTATGAGAAAAACTGGTAATAGGAATCTTATCACAGACTCTTTTTTTCAAAAAGTAAAATTATGATGTGTATAATGAAACATATTGGACGTTATGCGATATTGGTGGTGATTGCTATTTGCTGTGCTCTGAGTTCCAGAGCTCAGCATATTGTTGTATCTGCTCCATCTCATGTGTCGGCGGGTGAGAACTTCCGTCTGGCTTACACTATTAATACGCGTGATGTGGAGGAATTCCGCATGGGCGGAGTACCAGAAGGATTGGAAGTGATTGCCGGTCCTTATACTTCCCAGCAGTCCAGCTATCAGATGATTAACGGACATACCAGTTCTTCTTCTTCCGTTACTATTACTTATACTTTGTATGCTGCAAAGAATGGTTCTTATACGATAGGATCTTCTCATGCTGTAGTAAATGGTAAGAGAATTGCTTCTCGTGCTGTTAAGGTGAGTGTTTCTGGTCATGCCAGAAATTCCAATGGTGCTCCGAATATGCACGGAAGTTCCAATATGGATGATGAACCTCGTATGCGACAGGCTGGTTCTTCTATTTCTGGTAGAGATCTTTTCATCAAGGTTTCTGCCAATAAGAAAACGGTTCATGAACAGGAACCTGTCTTGTTGACCTATAAGGTATATACACAGGTTGATTTGTCTCAGTTGGAAGGTAAAATGCCAGATCTGAAGGGTTTCCATACTCAGGAGGTTGCTTTGCCTCAGCAGAAGGCTTTTCATAGTGAAATGGTCAATGGTCGTCAATATAAGTGTGTGACCTGGAGCCAGTATGTCATGTATCCGCAGATGACTGGTAAACTTGAAATTCCGTCTATTACTTTCAAGGGTCTTGTCGTTCAGCAGAATCGTAATGTGGATCCGATGGAAGCCTTCTTTAATGGTGGTTCCGGTTACGTTGAGGTACACAAGGATATCAAGGCGCCAGGCATGACTATCAATGTTTTGCCTTTGCCATCACGTCCTGCTAATTTCTCAGGAGGTGTAGGTAAGTTTAATATTTCTGCAAGTATTGACAAGAAAGAAGTAAAAGCTGGTGATCCTGTTACGATCCGTGTGGTTGTGGGTGGAGTAGGAAACCTCAAACTTCTCAAACAGCCTATCGTTACTTTGCCGAAAGATTTTGATAAATATGATGCTAAGATAACCGACAAGACTCGCCTGACCTCCAATGGTGTTGAAGGTAATATGGTGTATGATTTCTTGGTTGTACCTCGTAATCAAGGTTCTTACAAGATTCCGCCTGTAGAATTTACCTACTACGATACATCTTCTAATTCATATAAAACCATCAAGACTCAGGCTTTTGATTTGACTGTGTCTAAAGGTGATGGTTCTACAGATAGTTCACAGGATTTCTCTGATCAGGCAAAGGATATTCGTGCTTTGAAATTAGGAAAGAGTAAGTTGCATGATTTGGATGATATGTTCTATGGCAGTTTTGGATATTGGACCAGTCTGCTTGTTCCGCTTATCACCTTTATTGTTTTGCTTGTTGTCTTCCGCAAACGAGCTTTGGAAAATGCAGATATCGTGAAGGTTCGTTCCAATAAGGCTAATAAGATTGCAACGAAGCGTCTGAAAAAGGCTCAGCAGTTAATGTCTCATGGTAAACAGAGTGAATTCTATGATGAAGTTTTGCGAGCTTTGTGGGGTTATGTAAGCTATAAGCTGAATATTCCTGTAGAGAAACTCTCTCGTGAGAATATCACGGAAAATTTAGAGATGCATTCTGTTAACATCTCAACGATTGATAAATTTACCCAGGCATTGGATGAGTGCGAGTTCGAGCGATATGCACCAGGTGATGCTGCTGGTAATATGAACAAGACTTTCAATTCTGCTATGACAGGAATTATGGAAATAGAAAACGCAATCAATGCTATGCGCAAGGAGCACAAGAACCGTGCAAAAGAGGACAGACAGTCCTATTCTTTCATATGGATTCTTGCATTCTTTCTCCTTACATCTGTGTCTGCTTCTGCAATAACCAAGCAGAATGCAGATGCTGAGTATCAGAAGGGGAATTATCAGCAAGCTATCAAGGATTATGAGGATCTCCTGAAAAATGGTGTTTCTTCTGATATCTATTATAATTTGGGTAATGCCTACTATCGTACGGATAATATCACAAAGTCGGTATTGGCTTTCGAGCGTGCTCATCTCCTGTCTCCTGGAGATAAAGATATTAATTTCAATCTTCAGTTTGTTCGTGGCAAGACGATTGATAAGATTACACCCGTAAGCGAGATGTTTTTCGTGACATGGTATAAGGCTTTAGTAAATTATACCAGTGTTGATAGCTGGGCAAAGACTGGTATCATAGCGATTATCATAGCTTTGGTTTTAGCATTGGTCTATCTGTTTGCTCCGCAAATCTATTTGCGCAAGATGGGCTTTTTTGGTGGTATATTCTTCTTGGTTATTTTCCTGTTCTGTAATGTCTTTGCATATCAGCAGAAAGAAGTTCTCTTAAACCGCACGGGTGCTATTGTGGTGGCACCAACTGTGAATGTGAAGAATACGCCTGCTAAATCAAGTTCTGACCAATTCGTCATTCATGAGGGAACTCGAGTTGATATTACTGACAAGTCTATGGATGACTGGCGAGGTGTTCGCCTGGCTGACGGGCGAACAGGTTGGGTAGAGACCAAACAAATAGAGGAAATATAATATGGGAGCATCTCTTTTATTAAATGCGGATTTGGCGTTGCTTCACTTCTTTAATGGAAGTGGTAATATGCTGTTGGACCAGATAGTCTGGCTACTTTCTTCCGGATTGACCTGGGTTCCTCTTTATCTGGCTTTGTTTTATATTGTTATGAGAAACAATGAAACAATGTCTCAGATAGGATTGGTAGTTGTGATGGCTATTCTATGTATCTTCTTTTCCGACGGATTAGTAGATGGTATTATCAAACCATTAGTTGCCCGTTGGAGACCAAGTAATGATCCTGTTATCAAATATACCATAGAGGTAGTCAACAATATGCGCCTGAAAGATTTCAGCTTCTGTTCTGCCCATGCAGCGAACACCATGTCATTAGCTGTATTTTTCTCTCTCTTGATACGTAGTCGTCTGATGACTTTCACGTTGGTCTTCTGGTCATTGTTGAACTGTTGGACTCGCCTTTATTTAGGTGTACATTATCCTTCAGACATTCTCTGTGGACTGGTATTGGGAGTTGTAGTTGGTATATTGGTTTACCTGCTGTATTATCGTTTGTACTATAAGATTTCTCCGAAGATTAAGTACATTTCCAATCAATATACAAGTACGGGCTATGCGCATGATGATTTGGATTATGTGATGGGTGTTATTATGTTCATCCTCGTCTATGTGCTTTTGCGTGCTTGTATCATGATGAGTGGATTTTAATGTGATGTGAGAAATGGTGATTGTTATATAAAGAATAAATTGAAAATGGATACAAAACATATAAAAATTAGTGATTACAATTATAGTTTGCCAGATGAGCGAATCGCCAAGTTTCCTATTGCTCAGAGAGACCATTCTAAACTGTTGGTCTATAAGCATGGAGAGGTAAGTGATGATGTCTTTTATCATCTTCCGGATTATCTTCCTAAGGGAGCTTTGATGATATTTAATAATACTAAGGTGATTCAGGCACGTATGCACTTCAGAAAGGAAACTGGTGCATTGATTGAAGTCTTCTTGATGGAACCTGCTGCTCCTACCGATTATGAATTGATGTTCCAGACTGCTGGTCACTGTTCCTGGTTGTGTATGGTGGGTAATCTGAAAAAATGGAAAGAGGGTAGCCTGAAACGCGATTTTGAAATCAAAGGTCATTCGCTCACTCTTTCTGCAACGATGCGAAGAGGAGAGGCTGGTGCTGACGGCAAGGCTGCTCCTTTAGCTGTAGGTGGTGGAACTAATTATTGGATAGACTTTGATTGGGATAATGAAAACATCTCTTTTGCTGAGATTCTCGAGGCAGTCGGTGAATTGCCGATTCCTCCTTATCTGAATCGCGAAACTCAGGAGAGTGACAAGACTACCTATCAGACGGTTTATTCTAAAATCAAGGGTAGTGTAGCTGCTCCTACGGCTGGTCTTCATTTTACAGATGCAGTCTTGGCAGATCTGGATGCCCATGGTATAGACAGGGAAGAAGTGACTCTTCATGTTGGTGCTGGTACATTCAAACCGGTCAAGAGTTTGGAGATTGAGGGGCATCAGATGCATACGGAGTATATCGTTGTTCATCGTCGTAGCTTGGAAAAACTGCTTCACCATGATTGTCAGGTGATAGCTGTGGGTACTACCAGTGTTCGTACGATTGAAAGTCTTTATTATATGGGTGTTCATCTGTTGAAACATCCAGAGGCCAATGAAGAGGATTTGCATGTGAATCAGTGGGATCCTTATGATGATGGTCGTGATGGTGGTCTTGTAGATGATATTACTCCGATGCAGGCTATTCTGGCTATCGTAGATTATTTGGATAAGAATGGATTGGAGGCCCTGCATTCCAGTACACAGATTATTATAGCTCCAGGATATACCTATAAGATTGTGAAGATGCTGGTTACTAATTTCCATCAGCCACAGAGTACTCTCTTGTTGTTGGTCAGCGCCTTCCTGCATGGTGATTGGCGGCAAGTATATGATTATGCTTTAAGTCACGATTTCCGCTTCTTGAGTTATGGAGATTCTTCTTTGCTGATTCCATAAGGGGTAGTCAAGTATTCAAAGACTCAGTTGAGTTGATAATAAATAATAAAAGGTGAATGAGAATTATTCTCATTCACCTTTTATTATTTATAGGAATCGATAGGATAGAATCTCTATTTTATTTATTATAGAAATCTATGATATTAAATCTATGCATGATTGGAATCTACTTTTTAGTAGCTTCTTGCGATGATGACACGAGCCACAGCAGGCTTGCCGCTTACCATATCCACACCAGGTGTCTGCTCATAAGCGAATGGCACGCAGCGGATAGTAGCCTGTGTTTCCTCCTTGATCTTTGCCTCGGTCTCGGCTGTACCATCCCAGTGGCAGAGGAAGAAACCGCCATTCTTCACGCGCTCCTTGAACTCCTCGTAGTTGTCGCACTCATAAACGTGAGCATCACGATAAGCACGAGCCTTTTCGAAGATGTTCTTCTGAATGTCTTCCAGCATATCCTTTACGCGCTCTACGATACCATCGAAGCTTACATTCTCCTTCTCGAGTGTATCACGGCGCATAATCTCGATGGTGTTGTTCTCCAAGTCACGACCACCCATAGCGAGACGCACAGGAACACCCTTCAACTCGTAGTCAGCAAACTTGAATCCTGGACGCTTAGCAGTATTGTCATCATATTTCACTGAGATGCCCAGCTCGCGGAGTTGGTCGATAACAGGCTGCAACTTAGCTGTAATCTGAGCCAACTGCTCCTCGCCCTTGTTGATAGGGATGATAACCACCTGGATAGGAGCTAACTTTGGAGGCAATACCAAACCATTATCGTCGCTATGAACCATGATGAGGGCACCCATCAGTCGGGTAGAAACACCCCAAGAAGTAGCCCATACATACTCAGGCTTATTTTCCTTGTTCAAATAAGTAACATCGAAGCTCTTGGCGAAGTTCTGACCCAAGAAGTGGGAAGTACCGCTCTGGAGAGCCTTGCCATCCTGCATCATAGCCTCAATGGTATATGTGTTCAAAGCACCAGCGAAACGCTCAGTCTCAGACTTTACACCCTGTAATACTGGAACACCCATGTAGTTTTCTGCAAAGTCAGCATAAACCTTCAGCATCTCCTGAGCCTTTGCCTCTGCCTCTTCCTTAGTAGCATGAGCGGTATGACCCTCTTGCCAAAGGAACTCTGATGTACGGAGGAAAGGACGAGTACGCATCTCCCAACGCATGACATTACACCACTGGTTGCAGAGGATAGGGAGGTCACGCCAAGAATGAATCCAGTTCTTGTATGTGTTCCAGATAATAGTCTCTGATGTAGGGCGGATAATCAATTCCTCATCGAGCTTTGCATTAGGATCTACCTCTACCTCAGTACCATCTTCCGTAGAACGGAGGCGATAGTGAGTAACTACGGCACACTCCTTGGCAAAACCTGCTACGTGCTCAGCCTCACGAGAGAAGAAACTCTTCGGAATGAGGAGAGGGAAGTATGCATTCTGTACACCTGTCTGCTTAAACATCTTGTCGAGCTGCTGCTGCATCTTCTCCCAGATAGCGTAACCGTATGGTTTGATAATCATACAACCACGTACAGGTGACAACTCAGCGAGGTCAGCTTTTACTACCAAGTCATTATACCACTGACTGTAATTGTCAGCACGCTTGGTCAAATTCTTAAGTTCCTTAGCCATTTTTATTATTCTAAATTTTAATATTCCAAATATATTATAATATAGGTATCGTCAGATATCTGCGCTCCGTTCTTAGGAGTAAAATATCTTCAGAAAATGTGCACAATAGGGATTTTCCAACCCAAAATAGGTGTTTCCCTTTGCCCTTTTCATCAAATACCATTAAATTTGCATGCAAAAATACAAAAAAATATTAGAAAAAGCTCCATAATGGAGAAAAAAGAGTTATCTTTGCAATTAAATAACAAAAATATAGGAGATTTTGAATATGGAAAAGATGAAATTTTCGGTTGCAGCACTTTCTATGCTGTTGGTTTTGGGTAGTTGTCAGACTAAGACTGGTACAGGTGCAGCAGTAGGTTCTGGTGCAGGTGCAGCCCTCGGTGCTATCGTAGGTGGTTTGTTGAACAATAGCCATCGTGGTACAGGTGCCCTCGTTGGTGCTGCCATTGGTGCTGCTGTTGGCGGTGGTGCTGGTACTTTGATTGGTAAGCACATGGATAAAGTGGCTGAGCAGGCTAAGGCTGTTGAGAATGCCAAGGTAGAGCAGGTTACTGATGCCAATGGTTTGGCTGCTGTCAAGGTAACTTTCGATTCTGGTATCCTTTTCCCTACTAATGGTTCTACATTGAGCAGCGCAGCTAAGAATGACTTGGCTAAGTTTGCTGGTGTATTGAAGAGTAATACTGATTGTGAGGTTGCTATTCAGGGTTATACCGATGCAACTGGTAATGATGGTATCAACTTGCCTTTGAGTCAGAAGCGCGCTGATGCTGTTTATAGCTATCTTTCTTCTTGTGGTGTAACACGTAATCAGGTAAAGACTGTTGAGGGATTGGGCTCTTCTAACCCAGTTGTCAATACAACTGCAGCTTGTGCTCAGAACCGTCGTGTAGAGGTTTACCTCTATGCTTCTCAGGCTATGGTTAATGCCGCTAATAACGGAACATTGAAATAATGATACTTAAAAGAATTAGAAATATTCTAAGATGGGTGGTGGTGCTGTTTTTCAGTACCACCATTCTTGCTGTTGTAGTATATCGTTTCTTACCGGTTTATTTTACCCCTCTGATGTTTATCAGATGTTTTCAGCAAGTTGCTGATGGTGAAAGCATTACGTTGCATCATCATTGGGTAAGTATGGACAAAATCTCTCCTCATATGCCTGTAGCTGTAATGGCCAGCGAGGATGGTCGTTTTCTGAAGCATCATGGTTTTGATTTTAATGCCATCGAGAATGCTGCTAAGAATAATGCCCGTGGAGGTAAGGTTCATGGAGCCTCAACCATCAGTCAGCAGACTGCCAAGAATGTTTTTCTCTGGCCTGGTCGCTCTTGGACCCGTAAAGGCTTTGAGGTGTATTTTACTTTTCTGATAGAAATGATGTGGAGTAAGCAACGTATCATGGAGGTTTATCTCAACAGTATAGAAATGGGCAATGGTATCTATGGCGTAGATGCTGTGGCCGAATACCATTTTAATAAAAAGGCTTCTGATCTTTTCAGAAGTGAATGTGCATTGATAGCGGCAACGCTTCCTAATCCAAGAAAATTTGATTCCCAGAATCCGAGCGCTTATATGAAGAAGCGCCAACGCCAGATAGAGCATGAAATGCGTTTTGTGCCTTCTTTCCCAAAAGAAGGTGAGGATTTTGACCCTTCTACTGCAGTGGGTGGTTATAAGGGTAAATAGTTATAATATTTGAAGTTTATGGATTTATTGAACGACTTGAATGAGGCGCAGCGTCAGGCTGTGGAATATATAGACGGTCCTTCGCTGGTGATTGCCGGTGCCGGATCTGGTAAAACACGTGTTCTTACTTACAAGATTGCTTATCTGTTGGAAATGGGATTGAAACCTTGGAATATCATGGCTTTAACCTTTACCAACAAGGCTGCTCGTGAGATGAGGGAACGTATTGATAGACTGATGGGAGGCGATTTGGCTGCCCATCTGTATATGGGTACATTCCACAGTATCTTTTCACGTATTTTGCGCGCAGAAGCGTCTCATCTTGGCTTCAATAATAATTTCACTATTTACGACGAGACCGATTCTCGCTCCTTGCTCAAGGCTATTGTCAAAGAGATGGGGTTGGATGATAAGATTTACAAGCCAGCTGCCGTACATCATAAGATTTCGATGGCAAAAAACCAGTTGATGGGACCGAATGAATATGCTGCTAATGGTGAACTCATCCAGCGTGATTTGCGTGAGAAGATGCCAGAGGTGGGGAAGATCTTTGCTGCTTATGTTCAGCGTTGTAAGCAGGCTAACGCAATGGACTTTGATGATTTGCTTACCCTTACTTTCCAGTTGTTCCGTGATCATGAGGATATCAGAAGGAAATATGCAGACCGCTTTGATTTCATTCTTGTGGATGAGTATCAGGATACCAATCAGGTTCAGATGAATATCGTGATGCAACTTTGTAAGGAAAAGCAGCGTGTCTGTGCGGTGGGTGATGATTCGCAGAGTATCTATAGTTTCCGTGGTGCTAATATTGATAATATCCTGAATTTCAGACGCCATTTCGATGATGCCAAACTTTTCAAGCTGGAACAGAACTACCGCTCTACCCAAACTATTGTCAATGCCGCAAACAGTCTGATTAAGCACAATCGTAATCAGATTCCTAAGGATGTGTACAGTGAAAATGCAGAGGGAGAAAAGCTTCTGTACCAGCCTGCCTATAGCGATAAGGAGGAGGCTTTAATCGTCAGCAAGGACATCAAGCGGTTCAAGCGTATGGATGACTGCGAGTATAGTGATTTTGCCATCCTTTACCGTACGAATGCGCAGAGCCGTAGTTTTGAGGAAGAATTTCGTAAGCAGGGTATCCCTTACCGCATTTATGGTGGATTGAGTTTCTATCAGCGCAAGGAAATCAAAGATATCATAGCTTATTTCCGTCTAGTGGCTAATCCTGATGATGAGGAGGCTTTCAAGCGTATCATCAATTATCCTACTCGCGGTATTGGTGCTACTACTGTCAATAAGGTGATTGATTGTGCCCGCAGCCAGGAGGTCAGTTTGTGGGAAATCATTTCTTCTCCCGAACATTATGGATTAGCTGTCAACAAGGGTACGCTTACTAAGTTGGATAAATTCCGTCTTCTTATCAGTAGTTTTATAGAAAGAGCTAATCAGGTGGATGTCTATGAACTTGGTGAGGCTATTATCAAGGAAAGTGGTATCAGTGCAGAAATCTTTAATGGCGGTAAGGACGCAGACAATATTGCCCGTCAGGAAAACTTGGAGGAGTTCTTGAGTGGTATGCAAACGTTTGTGGAGGAACGCAAGGAAGAGGATAGGGCAGAAGAGATATTTCTGACTGATTATCTGCAGGATGTAGCCCTGTTGACCGACCTGGATAGTAAGGGAGATGATGATGCTCCCCGTGTTTCTCTGATGACTGTTCATGCTGCCAAGGGTCTGGAATTCCCAACCGTCTTTGTTGTCGGTCTGGAGGAAAATATTTTCCCAAGTCCTATTTCTGCAGTTTCTTTACGTGAACTTGAGGAAGAGCGTCGTCTGCTTTATGTGGCTATTACACGTGCAGAGAAGCGCTGTGTCCTGACCAATGCCAAAAACCGTTTCCGCTATGGAAAGATGGAGTTTGATAATCCAAGCCGTTTCATTGATGAGATTGATTCTCGATTGGTTCAGGCTGAAGGTGAATCGAGTGGAATGGATAGTGGTTATGGCGGAAGAATGCCCTGGAATCGGGATGATTATTCCAGAACCCGCAGGTCAATATGGGAGCAGGATGATGACGAACCGGAGTTTTTGAGAGGTCAACGTAGACAGAAATCTGTGGTATCCCAATTTATGCCGGATCCAAAGCCATCATTCAGTTCTCAGGGCTATAAGTCTGAACCGAAATCTGCCTCTCGTTCTGACAGTTATAGATCTGAACCGAAATCTTCGTCACTCAATGAAGGAAACTTCAAGTCTGTAAGAGCTGTAAATGCTGCTCGCAGGATTATGGGGAAGGATACACCTGTTTCCGGAACGAATTCTTCTTTTGGAGGATTACAGGAAGGAGTCAAGATAGAACACCAGCGTTTTGGTGTGGGAACTGTGGTGAAATTAGAAGGTTCTGGAGAGAATGCAAAGGCTACCGTAGAATTTGTTAATTCTGGTCGTAAGCAACTTTTGTTGAAGTTTGCTAAGTTTACTGTTGTCAGTTGAAATGATTTGATGTTCTTATTCAGAGGTTTTCATCTTTAGGGTTCAGTTGGACTCATGTTTTTTGATCTCTGAATAAGTATCGTCATTTATATTCCATTTTATTCTTCTGACCCAATCAATAAATACCTATAAAAAAGCGAAAGAAATAAGATTCTCATCCTATTTCTTTCGCTTTTTAATATGATAGAGTTTATTAAAACTACGTCATTTATAGAGCCTCATCCTCTGGTTTCTCAGGAATAGCCCTTCCGCCTTTAATCACAGGAAAACGTTTTTTCTTGCGAAGCCATGCAGCTTTTCGCTTTTCGTAGTCCTCCTGATGGCGCTCCAGGAAATTGTCTTCCATCTTGATTAATTCTCTTTAAACTTGCTATAGATGACCTTGATCTGAATAGGTCCTGCAGGAACACTCTTGCCATCCTTGGTCTCATATACATCTGTTCCCTTCACCAGTCGGGTAGAAGTTAAACTCATACAGTGTGTCATCTTACTGATAACGGTAGATGAGTTCTCTGTTACCGTAGTGATGGTGATAGGTACGAGTACTGCCTTGTTCCAATTCTCACTTTTACCCTTGTTCTTATACATGGCAGTAATCAAGTTACTGATATTGCTGAACGTATAAGTGTTCTTATTGATGGTATTGTATGTGGCGTAGAAGGATGTTCTATTGTCTGTAATATCACCATTCTCAAAGAAAGACTTCAAACTGTCTTTAGGCAGTAAGAGAACCGTCTGTGGAGTATCAAAATTATATGCATTGTTATCATCCACATTGTTGATTCTTGGGAACATAACCGTTGCTGTATTCAGCGTATCCTTCTCATGACCTCTGATGATATCTTCTACAGGGAGAGTAACTTCAGTGAAGATGCCCGCAGGGGACTTCAAATATGTACAACTTTCATCTGCAGCCAACTCGTTGATTCTGTTCTGGTCATTGGTGATCCTATTCGTCTGAAGGACCTCTTCTGTACCATCAAATCGGTTGAAACCGTATGAAACAACAGTACTGTCTGTTACACCATCAGAAGCCTTGACGGTCTTCTTTCGGGTCCAGTAGAACTGGAGCTCAGTATTCCAGATGTCAGCTACGTTGCCGATACCACCCTCATGCTTGATATAGAAACCAGGGCAGATATTCTTCATGAATTCATAATTGCTCTTGAAGTATTCTGGATGCTTCTCGTAGTTCTGCATGATGTATGTACCATAGTTGTCATACTGTACCCCATTTTTCGTAAAAGGCTTGTTGAAATAAATCTTGAAATAGCCCTTTGATTTGGATAGGGTATATGTAGCGCTGGAATGCAAATTGTCCTTGCTCACATATCCTTCAGCCATCGGGTCGTAATCAGAATAGTAATTTCTGTCCTCAGACATCGCTTTGGTCATTTCGTATGCAGTAACCTTCATCGGTGCGAGGGTGTCTCCGTATGTGCTCTGATAGCTCACGAGGAGGAAGCAAGAATCAGCTTTGAGTACACCATTGTTGGCATCCTTGATATATTTTAGAGTATCGAGGTCGAATGAAGAAAGCGGAGCTAACTGAGCCATATAGTCGGCTGTCAGATAAGCTTTTGTTTCCGGATCCTTTACTTTACCAATAATACCATTATTTGTCTTGCTTAAAACGGATCCTGCAGCCAATGAATTGGTAATTACATTGTATGTTGCATCCGTAACGGTGAGTTTATCCACATTATTAGTGATAGACGAACCAATCATGTCGGTAGTGTCATCACAGGCAACCATGGAAAAGGCTGCCATTATCAATGCTGTATATTTGAAAAACTTCATTTCTAAATTTTGTTTTTTAAAACCCTTTGCAGGGAACAGAATATTGCAGAATAAACTTTTATTCTTCGTCAGGACAAACCTCATTGATGAAGTTTGTATATGGTTCTTCGAAGTCGTTGCCAGTGAATCCCAGCATAGGCTTTTCTTTCTCCTTGGCATATTCCAGAAGGATAGGGTTTACGCCCTCTTCACCTTCTACCACACCATCTGAATAGTCGATGGCCAGTTTGCCGAGTTCTACGAAGTCAAAGTCGTTCTTGTAACCATCCAGAAGTTCTGCTTTCGCATCGCGGAAATCTACGCACTGCTTAAAGTTGGTGCCTAACTCTCCCTTCAGTTCGTTGTTGTAAAGAGAGATGATAACCTTGGAGTTTGCGAATGAAGGTTCTTCTGCGTAGGCAGTTTTGATATAGAGAGGTACCACAGCACTCATCCATCCCTGACAAACGATTACATCAGGCTGCCAACGTAGTTTCTTGACAGTCTCCAACACGCCTCTTGCATAGAAAATAGCGCGCTCACCATTATCGGTGTATTCCACGCCATTTTCGTCCGCACCCATTTGGCGGTTGTTGAAGTAATCATCGTTGTCGATGAAATAGATTTGCTGACGGGTTGTCGGAATAGAGGCAACCTTGATAATCAGTGGATGATCCGTATCGTCGATAATGAGATTCATGCCAGAAAGGCGAATAACCTCATGTAGTTGACCACGTCGCTCATTGATAATGCCCCATTTTGGCATGAATGTTCGAATTTCGAAACTTGCCTCCTGCATTTTCTGAGGCAACTCTCTTCCCATGACAGACATGCGGCTTTCAGCTACGTATGGATTAATCTCCTGATTGATGAATAATACTTTCTTTGCCATAATTATTAATTTATTCTTCTCGAATTAGGTGCAAAGTTACAAAAAAAAGTTGAAAATAGCGAAAAAATTAGGGAAAACAAAGAAATCAATGCCCTAAAAGGCATATTTTTATGATATTTTTTTGTTATTTCAGAAATTAGTTGTTATTTTGCACCCTGAAAACAGATTTAAACGATGAAAGTATTCAATAAGATTGTTGACCTCCAGAATGAACTTTTCGATGTTCGCAAGGAGGGAAAGGAAATCGGCTTAGTGCCAACTATGGGTGCGCTTCATGAGGGTCATGCCTCTTTAGTTAAGCGCAGTGTTAAGGAAAACGGTGTTACTGTGGTATCAGTTTTCTTGAATCCTACTCAGTTTAATGATCAGGGTGACCTGGATCGCTATCCTCGTACACTCGATGCAGACTGCAAGCTTCTTGAGGCTTGTGGTGCTGATTATGTATTTGCTCCATCTGTTGAGGAAATGTATCCAATTCCTGATGAGCGTCATTTTGAGTTTCCACCGGTTTCTACCGTCATGGAGGGCGCTAAGCGTCCTGGACATTTCAATGGCGTATGCCAGGTAGTCAGCCGTTTGTTCTATATCGTTCGTCCTACTCGTGCTTATTTCGGTGAGAAGGATTGGCAGCAAATTGCAGTCATCAAGCAACTCGTCAAGTACATCGGTAGTGATGTCAAAATCGTAGAGTGTCCTATCATTCGTGATGAGGATGGTCTTGCGAAGAGTAGTAGAAATACCTTGCTCTCTGCTGATGAGCGTGCTATTGCTCCTTCTATCTTCAAGGCTCTCAAGGCGAGTGTTGAGTTCGCAAAGACTCATACTGTCAAGGAAACTCACGACAAGGTGGTTGAGGATATCAATGCCGTGGATGGTCTTGAAGTGGAGTATTTCGAGATTGTGGATGGTGATACCTTGCAGGATGTTGCTTCATGGGATGACTCTGCCTATATTGTAGGTTGTATTACGGTCTATTGCGGAAAGACTCCTATACGCTTGATTGACCATATCAAGTACAAGGGGTAATTCCTGACGATAGAAACAGTATGATTTAGCTCTATAAATTTAGTCAGTTTGATAAAGATAAACGAATCGAAATATGCAAATCGAAGTATTGAAGAGTAAACTCCATTGCGTGACTGTTACGGAAGCCAATCTCAACTACATGGGAAGTATTACCATCGATGAGGATCTGATGGATGCTGCCGGACTGCTTGCTGGAGAAAAAGTTCAGATTGTAGATAATAATAATGGCGAACGCTTGGAAACCTACATCATCAAGGGTGAGCGTGGTAGTGGTTGCATCTGTTTGAACGGTGCTGCTGCCCGCAAGGTTCAGGTGGGTGATACGGTTATCATCATTGCCTATGCCATCATGGACTTTGAGGAGGCTAAGACCTTCAAGCCTACCGTGGTTTTCCCGAAAGAGGGAAATAAGGTATAGGATTCTATTCAATGGAAAATGAAAAAGGTGTGCCTGAAGTGGATTTCCCACTTTTGGCACACCTTCTTTTTTATGTCCCATGGGACATAAAAATATTTAGTGAGAAGAAAAATCTGCGTGCGCAAATATTATATTTTATTCTTCGAGAAATGACTCATGATGAAACGGCCACCGAAGCTCAATATCAAAACGATGATGGTGAGCACCACGGCTGCTGCATAGGCTCTGTTCTGTACATCTTCCTGTGGAGCACTCAACTGGAAAAATACGCTTAGTGGTAGCGTTGCGGCTTGCTGGTTGAGACCATGAGGGATATGGTCTGAAAAGCCTGCCGTAAACATCACACCGGCACAGTCTCCAATGGCTCTTCCGATGCTCAAAAGGGTAGCGGTAGCGATGGCTGGAGCTATCTGTCGCAATACGACGCCGATGGTTTCTATGCGTGTGGCTCCTAAACTGTAGGAACTGTCCAGAATCTCCTGTGGGATGGTCTTGGCGACTTCGTCCATCGAACGAATCAGGATAGGTACTATCAGCAGGGTAGTTACCAAAATTCCACCGCCCAGCGAGGCTCTGATTCCCAACCATACCATGATGGTGAAGGCAAACGAGCCATATACGATACTCGGTATTCCAAAGAGAGTGTCGTAAGCCAGACGAGCAGCATAACCGAATTTGGAATTCGGTTTCAGATACACGTTCATATAGAATACTACAGGTAGTGCGATAAGCAGTCCGACTATGGTAGAACCTCCTACGATATAAAGACTTCCCACGATGGCATTGAGAAAACCTCCCTTACCGCCCAGATAGAAACCTCCGCTTGGTAATTGACTCACCATTTCCCAGGAGAGTACCGGAAATCCTCGTCTGAAGATGGTCCAGAGAACGCTCAGTACGAAGAAAGCGACAATGCCGATCGACAGAAGCATCAAAATTTTCACGATTTTTTCTTCCAAGTATTTCATAAGCCTTTTGTCCTTTTACTTTTTTACCTTTTTACCTTTAAAAGCACGATTCTTGAACAGAGATTCAGGATGACCACTACGAAGAAAAGTAGGAAGGCTGCAAACATCAGAGCACTGTCGTAGAGCGGAACTGAAAGCATTTCACCATAATTATTGGCGATAAGTGCAGGAATCGGATAGCAGGCATCGAGCAGACTTCCTGGTACGATGGCAAGATTGCCGCAGACCATGAGAACTGCAATCGTTTCTCCGAGAGTACGGCTCAGGGCCAGTACGATGGCTGCAATCATTCCCGGTCTGGCTTTTCTCAGAACCACGTATTTGATGGTTTGCCATTGCGTAGCACCTAAAGAGAGCGAAGCCTCACGCAGTTCTTTCGATATGTTATCGAAAATCTCCATGAACAGACTTACTAAGAGGGGAATAACCATGACTCCTAATACGATACCTCCTGCAAGCACCGTATATCCCGAAGAAAAATCAATGAAGAGAGGAGCTACATATTTTGAAATGAAAGGTACTATCAGCAAGGATCCCCAGACACCATAGATGACCGAAGGTAAACCAGCGAGAATGTCGAGTAGGGGATAAACGTATTTCCTAATCCTTCGATGGGCATATTCCGTAAGATATATAGCCATGAAAAGTGATATCGGTAAGGCAATAATCATGGCGAGTACTGTGCACCAGAAGGTACCAGCAAGGAATGGCAGAAAACCAAATTTCCCTTCCATTGGTCGCCAGTTGCTTTCCGTGAGCAGGTCCCACAGATGATACTGGCTCAATATCGGTTCCGATTTGATGAACAACCCTATCGTCATGGCTATCACCAGTAATATGGAGGCAATGGTCATGATGAACATCACTTGTCCTGCAATCTTATCCTTTGCAATTCTATAATCCATACTCTTTTTATTTTTCAAGAATTATTTGAGCAGACTAACGCCCAATCCCAGCAGTAGAAATACTACAGCTTCCAAAATATTGATGATCAAATTCTTCATGCTCATTCCTTTCTTAAAAACATTTGAATTGACTTTCATTTCGTCCGTCGAACGTTGTTTCTTCACTCTTCGTTCTTCACTCTTCACTTAAAGCCTAGCTTCTCTGATGAAGTCCACACTCCCTGTGCTCTGGAGATTCCCACCACCATCTTCCTGCACGGATATCCTCGCCAGGCTTAATAGCCCTTGTACAAGGTTGGCAACCGATGCTCGGAAAACCTTTGTTCTGCAGCTTGTTATAAGGCACATGGTGCTTCTTTACATACTGTTCGACATCTTCCTCAGACCAGTTGATGAGTGGGTTTACTTTGATGAGGTTGTGAATGTCATCCCATTCTACTACCTGCATGTTCTTTCGGGTCACGCTTTGCTGCTTTCTCAGTCCACAGATCCAAACATCCAGTCCTTTCATTGCCCGTTTGAGAGGTTCCAGTTTTCTCACCTGGCAACAGCGGTGGCGACTTTCTATGGAGTTATAAAACAGATTGATACCTTCTTCTTTCACCATCTGTTGTACAGCCTCATAGTTGGGGAAGAATACCTCCAGGTTGATGCCATACGTCATGTTGGTCTTGTCGATGAGCTGGTAAGTCTCCGGGAAAAGGCGACCAGTATCAAGTGTGAAGATGCGTGCAGTTTTATCTGTCTTCACGATGATGTCGGTAAGCGTTTGATCTTCTATGCTGAGAGAAGAAGAAAGAGCGATGCGCCCTTTGAATGCCTGAAGGAAATAACCGACAATATCCTCGGCAGGCGCATCGCTGAATTTCTTATTGAGCTCTGGTACGAGAGACTCTATATTGCTTTGAACTTTCATCATTGAATACTGAACTTTATGATTACCCTATATTACTTTGAACATTGAACTTTATGATTAGCATAAACAATTGAATTCTTCACTCTTCGTTCTTCACTTTTCACTTAATCAATCCCGCTCCCACAGTCTCGTTGGTATCAGGATCGATGAAGATGAGGCTTCCCGTCACCTTGTTCGCCTGATATGGGTCGAATACCAATGGGTTGGCGGTGTGGATAGTGATTTCGGCGATGTCATTCATCTTCAATTCACTTACACCCTCTTCCTTTTCCAAAGTATTGATGTTGCGGCGGTAGTTGATGCTGCGTATCAAACCCTGTGTTTCGAAAGTAGCCTGACGGATTACATATTTATTCCTTACGGCAGCTGGGCGCTCGTTGAACCAGCAAACATCCAGCGTAATATCCTGTTCGATACTTGGCTGCTTTTCGTCTGCCTTCACAATCGTATCGCCACGAGAAATGTCGATGTCATCATTCAGGGTCAGCGTTACGCTCATTGGTGAATAAGCTTCCTCTAAATGCTCCTCTACAAAGTCGATGCTCTTGATGGTACTTTCTGTACCTGAAGGAAGAACTCTGATTTTGTCACCCGGACGGATGATACCGCCGCTTACTCTACCTGCATAACCACGATAGTCTGGGAACTGACTGCTGATAGGACGAATCACATACTGTACAGGGAAGCGGAAGAAATCACTCACCGTCTTATGACCTACCGGAACGGTCTCCAGGTAGTTCAGAAGTGTTGGACCGTCATACCAAGGCGTCTTCTCACTCTTGTTGACTACATTATCTCCATCCTTGGCGCTGATAGGGATAAATACCACGTTCTTGATATTGAGTGTCTCAGACATCTTCTTGTAGTCTGCGATAATCTTGTTATATACATCTTCACTGAAATCAACCAGGTCCATCTTGTTGATAGCCACCAGAATATGAGGTATTCCGAGAAGCGAAGAAATATAGCTGTGACGTACTGTCTGTTCCAATACACCATGTCGTGCATCGATGAGAATGATGCTCAGGTCTGCAGTACTTGCACCCGTCACCATGTTGCGGGTATACTGAATATGTCCCGGAGTATCAGCGATGATAAACTTGCGTTTCGGTGTAGCGAAATAGCGGTAAGCCACATCGATGGTGATGCCCTGTTCACGTTCAGCACGGAGACCATCCGTGAGCAAAGCTAAGTTCACCTCTTCATTACCACGGCTTTTGCTTGCCGCTTCCACCGCCTCCAACTGGTCTTCGAAAATCGACTTGCTATCATAAAGTAATCTTCCTATCAAAGTACTCTTTCCATCGTCCACGCTGCCCGCAGTAGAGAAGCGGAGCAGTTCCATATCTAAATAACCTCTTGTAGATTCCATCTTGTTCTCTTTTAAATGTTCAAAATAAATGTTGAATAGACTTTTGTCTCAGAAGGTGTAGAATTCTTCACTCTTCACTTTTCGTTCTTCATTTTTTAGAAATATCCCGCCTTCTTGCGGTCTTCCATTGCCGTTTCACTTCGCTTGTCATCGGCTCTTCCTCCACGTTCAGTAACACGGGTAGAAGCAATCTCGTCGATGATATCCGCTACGGTTGTTGCTTTTGATTCCGTGAGTCCGGTGCAGGTGATGTCGCCGATGGTGCGGCAGCGAACCAGCTTCTTTACCACTTCCTCTGTAGGCTTGCGCTTGATGCAAGGCAGGGCTGCGAGCCATTGTCCGTCGCGGTTGAATACCTCTCTTTCATGGGTGAAGTAGAGCGAAGGCATCGGGATGTTCTCCAGGAAGATATACTGCCATACATCCATCTCGGTCCAGTTGGAGATAGGGAACACACGGAAGTGTTCGCCCATGTTCTTTCTGCCGTTGAAGATGTTCCAGAGCTCAGGGCGCTGGTTCTTCGGGTTCCATTGTCCGAATTCATCACGATGACTGAAGAAGCGTTCCTTGGCACGGGCTTTTTCCTCATCTCTTCGTGCGCCGCCGATGGCTGCATCGAATTTATATTCCTCCAGGGTGTCGAGCAGGGTAGTGGTCTGCAGCTTGTTTCGGGAAGCATAATAACCCGTTTCCTCCTTCACTCTTCCCTTGTCGATGCTTTCCTGCACGCTGCCCACGATGAGTTCGGCTCCGAGTTTCTTCGCCAGTTCATCACGATACTGGATGGTTTCCTCGAAGTTATGTCCCGTGTCGATGTGCAACAGCGGGAATGGAATTTTTGCCGGATAGAAAGCCTTGTAGGCAAGATATGTAATCACGATAGAATCCTTGCCACCCGAAAAGAGGATGACTGGACGCTCGAACTGGGCAGCTACTTCGCGGAGCACGTAGATAGATTCTGCCTCCAGTTCCTTGAGATGTTTGATAGTCTTATTGTCCATAATCTATGTCTTTTTTATTGTTATTTTTCTGGGTGCAAAGGTACTGCGATTTCCCCACGTGGGCAATACCACATGGGGTGTAAAAAGACTACCATACAGGGAGTAAAGAACATACCATACATTTGGTATAAGACTGCCAAACGTATGGTATGTATGACGGATAAAGATGTGTATCCTATATATAATAAGGTGTAATTACTTTATAATGAAGGGTGTAATTACGGTGTGTCATGGATAGATCTCGATATGGCTGCTGCCGGAGTTGCCATTCTTGATAATTCTTATCTGGGTGGTGATGCGCTCGCTCATCGTGTCGGTATGACTGATGACGCCCACCTTCTTGCCTTGCGAACTTTGCAGCATGGCGAGGGAATCGATGACGGTGGCTAGGGTATCGGGGTCGAGGGTTCCGAAGCCTTCGTCGATGAACAGGTTCTCGAAGGAGATGTTGCGGGAAGATAACGCCGACAAGCCCAAGGCGAGACCCAGACTCACGATGAAGGTTTCGCCACCTGATAGGGAGGTGGTGTCTCGGATATCGTCGGCACGGTCGTGGTCGATGACTCGGATGCCCAGCGAATGCTTTACCTGCTGCAGTTCGTAACGGCTGTTGAACTTTCTGATTTCCTGGTTGGCGTGCGCTATCAGGAAACTGAGCGTATAGCATTGGGCTATCTTGCGCAGCGTCTTGCCGTCTGCTCCGATGGCATCCGTAATGGCTGTCCAGTCGTCCTTTTCCTGTGTTACGAGATTCAGAGCCTCAGCCTTGTCACCCAACTGCTTCACGGCTTCCTGATGGTTCTGCATCCTGGCGTTGGCAGCAATCAGTTCGTTGCGCTGGCTTCTCTCCTGATACTCCTGCTGAATGGCTAAGAGAGCATCCCGGGTTTGGGCAGGCTGATGTTCCAAGTGCTGCTGATGCGCCTTTTCTGCACTCTGGTAAAGAGCGGTCGTTGAGGCTACGGCTTTCTCCTTTTCGTCCTTTTCCCGACGGATGGCATTCCAGTCTTCGGCAGAATGAAGCATCTCCCGGATGGTATTTCGGTCGATAAGGCTTGGTTCGATGCTCTTTTCTGCAAGCTGCTTGTTATATTCCTCAATCCAAAGGTCGAGTTCCTTTTCCTTCTCTTGCAGATTCTCTTTCATCGTCTTGTTCTGAGACAGCATGGTTTGATGCGAACCTTTACTGTTGGCGAGTTCTGCCTTCAGTTTGTTGATATTCTCGTTCTGGTCATCTGCTGCTTTCGTAGCCTCATCCTTTGCTGCAGTCAGTCTTTGTTCAGCAGCATCAGGCTCTTCACCATTCAGAATCTGCTGGTATTGCGCCTGCCATTCCTCCATTTCTTTCTTGGTGTTATTCCACGCTTGAAGAGCTTTCTCGTAAGCTTCTTTCTTGTTCTTTTCTTGTGAAATAAGATTTGTGGTAAGTGCTTTGTGTTCAGCCAGTTTTGTGGCGCAGATTGAAGTGCTTTCTTGAGCGTTATTCAGTATCGTTGAAGCCTTGCTTTCATACGCAACTTCATCCTTTACAGCCTTGTCCTTGAGTTGGGTCAGCCGTTCTATCTCTTTCTGAATCTTGTTAAACAGGCTCAGTTTGCTGGTTGCTTCTTTCGCCTTGTCTTCATAGATAGGCAAGAGCGATTTCAGTTCTGCCTCTTCCTTTGGAATCTTTGGATACTGGGCGATGAGCGCCTTCCATTCCTCTTCGTAAGTTGCGATTTCTCCCGACAGCTTTTCCTGTTGTTTCTGGAGCGTCTGTACTTCGCCGTCGTTCTGTTTTCTTTCGCCGGAAAGATCCTTCTCCTGTTTCTGCTGCTGTTTCAGCAGATCCTCTTTTGCTTTCAGAAGTTGCGAGAGTTCCGTGGTGGCTTCCTCAAATTGTCTGTTGTCGGTATGATAAGGATGAGTCGTGCTGCCGCAAAGTGGACAAGGCTTGCCTTCGGTCAGGTTGGCACGATGAATCTCCCATTTCTCGCTCACCATGAGGGTATAGGCATTTCTTAGCGTCTGGGTCTCTTGAGTCAGAGCCTCAATGGTCAACTTGCCCAGCGCCTCATCTATCTTGGCATTTCTCTTGCCCAAGAACTGGATTCGTTCCTCATTCTTCTGCTTTTCAGTTGTGGCAGAGTCGAGATGAGCCACAACCTTGATGGCTTGCTGGACATCTTGCAGTTTCTTTTCGGCTGCCGATTTATGGCTCTGCAGTTCCTCTATATTCTGTCCGGCAGTCTTGTTCTTTTCCTTCTCCCAAGCCTGTTCAGCGACTTGCGTCGCTTCGTGCAGAACCTGTTTCTGCTTGGCAATCTCTTCCTTGGTCGTTTTGAGGGCAAGGTTTGCTTTCTCCGTTTCAGCCTCCCATTTTTTGATGTTTCGGGCATTTTCCTCCACATCTCTTTGGGCAGATTGATTCTCTTTCTGAGCCAATTCCAATGCCTCTTTCTTCTCAGTCATATTCGGCATCGCCGCTTCCATTTTTGTTTTCAGCGCCCTTGCTTCAGCGATAACCGGCATGGCCTTTTCGAGTTGCTCCTGTGCCTTGTTGACTACTTCCTTTAGGTAGGAGAGAGTATGCTCGCTTTTGGTGATGCCAACCACCTTGCTTTTGATGGCAGCTTCCGATTTCAGGATTTCTTCTTCCTGTTCGTGGATGCTTTGTATCTGTCGCTCAACTTCCTGTAACAGGTTGACGGCTGGCTGTACTTCATCGTGCAACTGCAGATGGAGATTCTGGGCTTGCATCTTTTTGATGGCATTTGATGCTTGCTCCATATCTGCTTGATAGATAGCGATTTGCTTAGTTTGCTTATCGTTTTCCTCATACCATTGCAGGTCTTTCGAGATGGCTTGCAACTGGCTGTCGAGTTCCTTCTCAGCCTTTTCCAAACGGGTGATTTCCTCTTGCAGTTGGGCGAGTTCTTCGTCATTCAGCAGGTTCTGTTTTACTGCTTCCACTGATGCTGCCATCTGGTTGTAGGCATCCACCGCCTGGTCTTTTGCTTTCTTGATTTCAGTAGCGATGTTCGTATAAGTTTCCTCACATCCGATGAGTTTTTCCAGGAGTTCGTACCGCTCGTTTTCCTTTGCAGTCAGGAAGTTGGCAAACGAACCTTGTGCGATGAGCACGGTGCGGAGGAACTGGTCGTAGTCGAGACCGATGATGTTCGGCAATTCGTTCCAGTCGGCAATTTCTTCTGTCAGTTGTTCTCCGTTTCTTGTGATTTTATAGAGAGAAGTCTTGGCATTTTCATAGCGTACTCTTTGGAATCTGACGTGCCATTCTGCGCGGTAGATACTGCCGTTGTTGGCAAGGAAGGTGAGTTTGCTGTAACCCTCTTTCTTGCCACGGGTCAGTATGTTTCGACTATCTGTAGGAGCTAACCGGTTGTTTTCATTAGCATCAGCTTCTCCGAAAATCTCTATGTTCTGATTCTTGTCGCCTTTCTTTCTTGGGTAGCGAGGGGCGCGGTTGTAGAGGGCAAGGCAGATGGCGTCGAGTAGGGTGGATTTGCCACTTCCCGTCGGACCTACGATGCTGAAGATGGTGCTCTCGCCTAAGGCACCTTCTTCAAAGTTGATGACCTCGCCACCCTGTTTGTCAAGCGAAGCGAGGTTGAGTATTTCGAGTTGTAGGAATTTCATAATGATGATGTCGTTAATAAATCGGATAACATTTTCTCCTGTCTTTCGTTCATCGGAGCGTTGTGCTTGATGGCAAAGGCCTCCTTCAAAGTATCAAGTGGCGGTCGGTTGACGATGTCCTCGATGCTGGTGATTTGCTGGGAACCTTGGATGGTGGAGAGGTCTAACTGCGGGATGATGCGCTGGATTTTGCAGAGTACGGCATCCTTCTCATTGACGAGATTCTCCAGTTCCTTGATGTCATCGTTGGAAAGCTTCTCCTGTTTCACCTTCAGCATTACGTAGTCGAAATGGTCGCTCAGTTCGCCATTCATCCTTTCTGAAAGTTCTGAATGGATGAGTTTCTGCCATTTCTTGATGGTGAGTTCCTCCTCGTTTTCAGGCAGAATGCGAAGGGAGTGTTGAGGCTTGTATTCCAGGAAATCTACTTTTATATCCTTGCTCTTGTTTTTGCAGTTTTCCTTTTCTTTTTCTTCCTTCATTCCATCTTTATTTTCCTTCATTTCATCTTCTGTCTTCTTCGCTTCCATTTCCTCCTTTTCTCCCTTGTCACATCCGATGGTGATGAGGTCGATGCCGTGAGTGTAGTCTTTCTCGGCGAACGACATTGGAAGAATACTACCCGTATATCTTGCCCAGTCGGTGTTCCAGATATGTTGCCGTTTGTGGATGTGTCCGCAAGTCATATAGTCGGGATGGTCGTTCCATCCTTCCAGGTCCACTTCCTCCTGTCCGCCGATGATGATTTTCTCGCTCGCATCCTTTTTGGCGATATCCGACCCCTTGGCGTACATGTGGGCCATCATGATGCACTTTCTGCCCGGGTATTTCTTTCGTGCTTCAGCAGTCAGTTCTCTCAGGAAGGTGTTGACTCCTTGCGAATAATAGGCACTCTGGACCACATCACTCCGAAGGAAAGGTACGGCGAGGATGATGACTTCTTCTCCTTCCTCATTGGACACAGGGATGATGAGATCGTCGTAGGAATAGAGCCAATGTCCGCCGGTTTTATTATCGTCTTCGTTTTCTCCCTGCTGCCAGATTTTCCTTACATTTCCTCTGATTTCTACATGGTGTCTGGCAAGGAGTGGGCGGGGAGCCTCCAGTCGGCTGGCGGAATCGTGGTTGCCGGCGGTGATGATAATCTGCATGTTCGGGCACAGATGGGTGGCATCGGCAAGAAACTCGTAATAAACGGTCTGTGCTGCTGCCGATGGATTTCCATTGTCGAAGATGTCTCCTGCGACGAGGAGTGCATCGGGCTTTTGTTCAGCGATTTGCATTAAGAGCCATTGCAGGAAGTGCTTGTGTTCAGGCAGTCGGTCGTTGCCGTGAAACAAGTTGCCCAAGTGCCAGTCGCTGGTTGCTAATATCTTCATACTCATAGGGGTTGTGTTATCTTTGTCTTTTTCTTTGTTTCAAGTTTACAATCGTTTTTCCTCCGTTTCAAGATTGCAATCCTTGAACTCGGAAATGCAATCTGACCACAAAGTTAGCATAATTCTTTGGGATAAGCAAGGAAAAATACCCTAAAAATGAAGAAAAATGACTGGATAAGTGAAGATATTTGGGTAAACTATTGTTTTCTTCCTGATAATGTTGTATCTTTGCCTAATAGAAATCTTCGTTCAAAGACGTTGAATGTCGGTTCAACGACTCTGAACGGCGGTTCAACGACTTTGAATGTCGGTTCAACGTCTTTGAACGGAGATTTCTCTTAGGATGAGATACTTTTATTCCTAAGTAGGAAGATCCTGTTACTTAGTAGAGATCATATCTCTTAGAGATAGAAGGACCGATTAAGTGAGAAAACTAACAATCTAAATAAGAAAGGAAAAGAAATGGCAAAGTACAAATTGCAGGAAATGAGTGATATGCGTGATGAAGGCAAGCGCAGAGTTTATCCCAAGATGGTGCCCTATCGCACGCTCTCCAGAAAGGAGTTCATCGAAAAGATGCAGAGTTATCATCGTGACCTTTCTCAGGGCACTATCGAAGCGGTTCTGACAGATGTGGAAGACGTGTTGGTCCGTATGCTCTCTATGGGTTATAATGTGAATCTCGAAGGCCTGGGCACCTTCTCCTTGTCCCTTGGTTTTGAGGATGACAAGCCTACGGAGATGCAGACAGATGACGATATGATGAAATATCGCAAGGTAGGGGTGAAGAACGTCAACTTCAATTCATCTCCTGAGTTTGTGAAGGCTGTAAAGATGGAGACCGACTGTGATTTGGAACGAGTGATGAGTGGTGTGAAGGTTATCCGCAAGCAACTCTATTCCAAGGAAGAGCGCATTGCCCGTGCCCTATCGGTATTGGAAAAGAACGCAGCTATCACTCTCGGTGATTATGCCTACATCAACGATATGAGCCGCACCGCCGCTTCCCTCGAATTGAAGGAGATAACTCAAGACCCGACATCACCTATCCGCTCGATTGGAAGAGGAAGCCACAAGGTTTGGGTGAAGAGGAAAGAATAAATTAAAATGATAGTGTTATGGATGCAACATTACAAACAATAAATTTGCAACTTCCTAGTTTCGATATGCAATTTTTGAAAGAATTGGCTAAAAGAATGGGATGGGTTGCTTGCAAAGTGAAGTCTAACTCTAAAATGTCAGAGTTAGATAAGGCAATTCTCGATGTAAAGGAGGGGAATGTCAAGAACTTCGATACATTGGAGGATATGATGAACTATCTGGAAGCTTAGTTATGTATAATTTACAGCTTTCTGGGAGATTTAAAAAATCGTACAGGAAATGTATCAAACGAGGATACGACAATTCTTTCATGCGTTTGCAAATTTAGCATAAATGTCAATGCCATCATATTG
>ERZ1031719.73-NODE-73-length-57694-cov-8.877045_pt1 | contig 57694 bp, 61 predicted proteins | sample MGYA00516702_ERZ1031719 | MGnify/ENA primary metagenome ERZ1031719 (study PRJEB33719, sample SAMN04261227) | wastewater metagenome | biome: rural village; feature: human; material: feces | host: Homo sapiens | place: El Salvador | collected 2013-01-07 ...
AGAAGGTGAGAAGGCTGCCATCGTGAACAAGGCTGAGGCTGCCAAACAGCAGGCTTATTCGTTAAATTATCAATGAATTTATATAATTTTAAATGGATAAATGGAGTTAAAACAATGTCAATAATGAATGATTTAAAAAAAATATTATTGGATGTCAATGTAAATTTGACAGAACTTGCAGAAGCATTATCAAAAAGACTAAACAAGCCATACTCAATGCAAAATTTGTCAAACAAACTCCGCAATGAAACTATCACCCATAGAGAAATGATTTTAATTGCAGATATACTCGGTTATGATTTAAAATTTGTGAGAAAAAATTCTTAGTTGACGGATTTTGAAATAATATGATATAATAAGTTGTTATTTCGTTTTAAATATTTTAGTCAAAAGAGATATTGGAATTGTCAGAAAGGAACTTATGACATCAGGAATTCCGTACTCTTTTGTCCCTGGAACTAAAGCTAAAGCTGATGAAGTTAATGCGAATTTTTTAGCTGTTCTAAACAAGATTGAAGAAACAAATTCTGCAAAACTCAATGTCGATTTATCAAATATTGATGAAACAGGAAAAGCGACTCTCGACGTTGTTAATACTAAAGCTGATAAAAAAGAACTTGATGGAGAGTGGCAATACTGCCATTACGTTTTAGCACTAGATGTGGCTTTAACCTCTTCAACCCCGTTATCTTTCGATTTATCAAGCTATATGCCAAAAGACGAAAATATTTATGAAATTATTCTTTCTGTAAGGATTGTAACAGGAAGTGGAAATGGGATGTATGCAGCAGGATTATTAAAAAGCACACCAATGGAAAACAATGTTTACTTCTGCAATGCAAGATCAAGAACAACATCTAGTGCAACAGCTTCTGGTTGTGGAATTATCCCTCTTGGAGCAGATAAAATTATAACAATTATGCGAACAACTGATTACACTGGTAAAATATCTATCACTTTTGATGGATTTAGAAAGGTCAGATAGAAAGGATTTTTATGAAATATTATATTTACGTAGAGGATAACATCTTAAAAGGTGCTGGTTGTGCAAGATGTTTAAATAAAGAAATTCAAAATATTGAAGTAACTGAAACACTTTGCACGGATTACATTTCAGACAATGAAAAGTACATTTATTCAAATGGCGAAATTGTCAAAAACCCTAATTATGAGAGAATTTTCAAAAAACGAAAAAATTCTGAAAAAATTTCTAAAATAATTGAAAAATTAAACGAGCTTGACAGTAAAAGAATTCGAGCGGTTTGCGAAAATCAAATCAAAGATTCTCAAACTGGCGAAACCTGGCTTGAATATTACAATTCTCAAGCCAATGAACTCAGAAATGAGTTACAAGCCATAGAATAAAAACAAAACTTATGCGAAATAATCCATCATTTGAGCTTGAATATCATTGTTAATATTCTTCGCCCCAGCCTTTGCAGAGGGTAGAGAATAAATATTATCTAAAATGAGTTTTCGCCGTTCTTGACTAGCTTCTAGTTCAGAGATTTTTATATCTGAAATGTAAATATCCGCATCTGGACCATATTTGAAGTCATTGGAAATTTTAATATCGCCTTCTGTTGAACCAATAATACGTTTAGTTAATTTTGCGATATACGAAAACAATGGCATTGTTTTGGTTTCAGGCTCAACAGGAAAACCATTCACAATAAGTTGAGGAACTGTTTCAAAATCTTCGTCATTAAATATAAATTTCTGTGTTTGAATATGCAGGAAATTTTTATCATGAGGGAAATAATGACCAAATGAATCGGAACATTTTCGCATTACATTCTCATATTCTGTCAAATCTTTACCTTTGAAATCATTTGTCAAATTCACCAGCAAAGATGTACCGACCATTTTTCCTCTTTCAAAGGTACCAGCTACGTGACAAGCTCCAACATTTTGTAATCCAGTAAAACTAACGTTATTCATCATGGCTAATATAAAACTTGTAAAAATATTTTTTGCTATGTTTTTGATATAATTTTTAGTAAATATAGGAGAAAGATTATGGCAGAAATAAGAGAAGAATTTATAAACCAAGCGAAACACATCGCAAGAAATGCAGAAGTTTTACCTGGCGGAATTGAAGAATTAGCGGTGAAATTGCAACACGCAGCAGACACAAACACTCCACTAAGAGTAAAACTTGGAATGGATCCAACTAGACCAGACTTACACTTGGGACACACAGTAGTTATGAGAAAACTTAGAGAATTCCAATCTTTAGGCCATAAAATTGTTCTAATCGTAGGTGGAGCAACAGCTATGGTTGGTGATCCTTCAGGAAAATCTGAAACAAGACCAGCTTTGACAAAAGAACAAGTAGAAGAAAACGCAAAATCTTATTTTGATCAAATGTCAAAAGTTTTGGATGTTTCAAATGCAGAAGTTACAAACAATGCTGATTGGTTACACAAAATGAGTTTTACAGAATTGTTAAAACTTTCAGCCCAAGTAACAGTTGCACAAATGATGACAAGAGATGATTTTGCAAAACGTTACGCAGAAGGCAGACCAATTTCTATCCACGAATTCTTCTATCCATTGATGCAAGCATACGATTCTGTTGCAATAGATGCAGATATTGAACTTGGTGGAACAGACCAAAGATTTAACACTCTTTTAGGTCGAGATATTCAAAGTGCTTACGGCAAAAAATATCCACAGTTAGTAATCTTGCTTCCTTTACTAGAAGGAACAGATGGCGTAGTGAAAATGTCAAAAACATATCCAGAACACTGTATTTCTTTAACAGATAGTGCAAAAGATATGTTCGGGAAATTGATGAGTATTCCAGATAACATGATTACACGTTATTTCAGCTTATTAACAGATGCAACAAAAGATGAACTAGAAGCTTACGACAAGCAAATTGAAGATGGTTCAATCAATCCAAGAAATATCAAGATGAAATTGGCACATCAAATCACTGAGGAATATCACGGAAAAGAAGGTGCAGATAAAGCTCAAGAAGAATTTATCAATGTAGTTTCAAACAAAGGAATCCCAGAGGATATTCAAGAAGTAAAAGTAGAACAAGGGAAAAACATTCTTGATTTAATCACCGAATTAAAATTCACTGCAAGCCGTGGAGAAGCAAAAAGATTAATCCAAGGCGGAGGGGTAAAAATTGACGGCGAAAAAATTACTGACATGGGTTATACAATTTCATTTGATGAAAGTGTAGTATTACAAGCAGGGAAACGTAAATTTGCAAAATTGGTGAAATAATGTTATCAACAATTAAACGTGGAATTTCAAAAGTAAAAGAAGACATAAAAGTAATTTATGAAAATGATCCAGCAGCAAAGAATTTTCTCGAAGTAATTCTTTGCTACCCAGGATTACACGCTTTAGTAGCTTATCGATTTGCACACAGATTGTACAAATGGCATATCCCGCTAATTCCACGTATGATTTCATATTTCACAAGAATTATCACAGGGATTGAAATTCACCCAGCAGCAAGAATTGGCAGAAGATTTTTCATCGACCACGGAGAAGGTGTCGTGATTGGCGAAACCACAATTGTTGGGGATGATGTTTTAATTTACCAACAAGTTACCCTTGGAGGAACAGGAAAAGAATCTGGCAAACGTCACCCAACCTTGGGTAACAACGTAATTGTCGGGGCTGGAGCAAAAGTCTTAGGTAATATTACAATAGGAAATAACGTTAGAATTGGGGCTGGTTCAGTTGTAATTGAAGATGTTCCACCACATTCAACAGTTGTTGGGGTTCCAGGAAGAGTTGTACATAGAGCCATTGTTGATGACCAAGGGAACTTAATGCACAATAGAATTCCTGACCCAGTTAAATGTGATATCAACAAACTTAAAGCCGAAGTTGAAATTCTAAAAGAAGAAATTGAAAAAAGATAACTTTTTATATTTCAAACTTTTCATAAATCGTATGAACATTTTGTAAAAAGCCTTGTTTATCGAATATTTTTTCGATTTCTTCTGATGAAAGAAGGCTAGTTACATCTTTATCATTCAATAAATTCTTTTTGAAATCACCATGATTTTGGAAAGCGTCTAAAGCATTACGCTGAACAATCACGTACGCATCTTCTCTTGATAATCCTTTTGCAACAAGTGACAATAAAACTTTTTGAGAAAAAACAATTCCTCCGAATTTATTTGTATTTTTCAACATATTGTCTTTATGTACAACAATATTTTCCATCAAACCATTAAATCTATTAAGCATAAAATCTACAAGAATTAAGCTATCTGGGAAAATTATACGTTCAGCTGATGAGTGCGAAATATCTCTTTCGTGCCACAAAGGAATATTTTCCAACGCAACAATTGAATTTGCTCTAACAACTCTAGCTAACCCGCACAAGTTTTCGCTCAAAACAGGGTTTTTCTTGTGTGGCATAGCAGAAGAACCTTTTTGTCCTTTACCAAAACCTTCTTCAAGTTCTAAAACTTCTGTCCTTTGCAAATGTCTAATCTCAGTTGCAAACTGTTCCAAAACACTCGCAATCAAAGCCAAAGATTGCATAAAATATGCGTGATAATCTCTTGCAATAATTTGAGTTGAAATTTTTGCAGGCTTCAATCCTAAATGTTTACAAGTAACTTTTTCAACTTCTGGAGAGATATTACTATAAGTTCCAACAGGTCCTGAAATTTGTCCAACACGAATTTGTTCTAAAGCGTGAGCAAAATTTTCTCTCTGTCTTGACAAAATATCAATCCAAGAACACATTTTTACAGCAAAAGTCATTATCTCAGCGTGAATACCATGAGAACGGCCAATACAAACAGTATCTTTATGTTTTTCCGCCAATGCTCTCAAGGTTGCAATAGTCTTATCCAAATCTGCAAGAATAATTTTTCCACTATCTTGAATTTGTAATGCAAAAGCAGTATCAATAACATCAGAACTAGTCATTCCAACATGGACATAGCGTCCTAAATCGCCAAGACTTTCATTTACACAAGTCAAAAACGCAATGACATCATGTCTAACTTCTCGTTCAATTTCATCAATTCGTTCAACTGTAAAAGTCGCTTTTTCTCTAATTTCATTTGCCGCTTCCTTAGGAATAGTACCTAATTCTGCGTACGCATCACAAACAGCAAGTTCAACTTGCAAATAATAATTGAATTTGGAATTCAAATCCCAAATCTTTGCCATTTCTTCTCTTGAATATCTTTCTATCATACGACCATTCTAACATGGAAAAATTTTTATTGTTGATTAAGGTTATCAATTATTTTAAAACTCGGATAAGTTTTGCCAATTGTTGAAAACTCTTTATCCGCAAGTTTCAACGAATTGCGAAATAATTCATCTATCCGAATTTCATGCCCGTCATTATCCAAAATTTTAACCTTAGGAATATTTTTCAAAACCGTAAAACCCTGTTCCCCAGAACCAATATATGGATCAATCGTTGCACTAAATTTTCTATCAGGATTAATAGGATTAGAATTTTCATCCAACAATTTTTCCCCATTTATCTCAATCTGCAAAATTTTATATGTTTTATCTTCAAAACTTCCAACACCAACAATCGTAATATTCCTTGAGCATTGTACAAATCTTGGATTGCCTCTATCTCGATACATTCTATTCAATGTTGCATTTTCAAAAACTTGTTTCAATTCAGCAACAGAAATATCTATTTTTACCAAGGCACAATTTGCACACATTACCCTTTTAAAATCATAATTTGTAATAGTATCACTATCTTTTGTCGCCAAAGGAGCCATAGTGAACCCCGTAGAATGAAATGCAATTTCAGTTTGCCCAACCCTTTTCATATTATCAGAAATAAATGTGCCCAATGGACATGGATCTGAATAACATTTTGTTAAATTAAACACTCGATGAGAAATTGTTTTCATCAATTGTGTTTCGTTTTCATATTCCACAATTGGATTTTCAAATTCAGAAATAAAATCAAAATTATCAACTTTAATCTCTTCAACATTGTGAATTTTATCATCAAGTTGCATTTTATACAGGGAACGAGCAAAAGAAAATGGGTAATAAATATTATTATCAAAATCTGACTTTATCGGAGAATGCTCATGCCCACCAATTATTAAATCAATATTTTTATTTAATTTTTGCTCTGCAAATTGCTTCAACTGTAAACTATACGGATACCAATGATGATTAAGAACAATTATTCTATCATAATCTTCTTTAATCCCTTCTAACAAATTTACAAAACATTCTTCTGGCTCTAATAACTCATACCCAAACTTTTTAACGCAAGAATTATTTAAACAAAAGCCAGTTATCAAAATTTTATACCCATCAAGTTCAACTATTTTGTATCGATAAACCCATGGTGCAAATTTCCCAGTCTTAGAATTTTTGAGATTTGCACAGACTACATTTATCCCAGCGTTATTAAACTTTTCAATAGTTGACAAAAGATATTCAAAATCAGATTTCACAAATCCAAAATCGTTATTTCCAAGAGTTATAAATATTTCAGATTGAGGTAAAAGTTTTTTAATTTTTAAATACGCATTGACAGATAAATCTTTTTTATAAATACCTTTAAACAAATCTCCCGCATCTAAAATTAGAAAAGGGGAAGATTTTTTATATTCAAAATTATAAATTCCGCTCAACAAACGGCTGAGGTTTCTACTTTCTTGATGGGAATCTGTAATTGCGTAAATATTCAATGTCATAACAGAAACATCATAGCAGAAAAAATTTACCAAGGATAATCTTGTGGAGCCTTCCAACCATTTCGACGAAGTCTTTCCGCACAATATATTCTTAATTTTTTCTTTTTGCAATCATTTTTAATAGTTTCATCTGGCAAGTTATAACCAAGTGGCATAACAGAACCAGTATCCGTTCTTACCAAGAAAAATATATCATTCCCAAATCGGTTAGGATTGTTTGCAACATTTATATCCACAATAATTCCAGAAGAACTTGAAACTGAAAAATCATATAATTTATCTGTTTCATCATTGCCAGAAGATAATCCCCCATATGTTATCACTGAAAACAATATTCCATCAAGTGTTACAAATGGAACTCTTGCAACAGCATTAAAACCAGTATAAACAGCTTCACTATCCCAAGGATTAGCTTTTTTATATCCGCATTTTTGAGCTGTATCACACCAAGTCACGATTTTTAAATAAGGTGCGAAATATTGTTCAATATAAGGTTTTGGAGCTAATGAAGAATCCCAACCGTCATATTCACCGTTATCATGAATAGACATTCGCATAGCCTGGTTCATAATAGAAATAGACTTTTGAAGCTTAGCGATTTTAGCATTATGATCCATTTTGGTTAACAGATTTGGAATAGTCAGCTGCAACAACGCCTATTATACCTAAAGTTATTAACAGCTCTGCCAAGGTAAACCCAATCTTTTTCATATTTCTCCCGTTAATATAATTCATTATTTAATGTTACAATACACTATATAATGAATAAAGTCAATCATTGTTTGTTTTATTCACTAAAAATAGTATGATTTTTCTAATGGAAAGAGAAATTAAACTAGAAACAGACAATCTTGCATCTCAAATAAAATACCTTGCAGCCTTAGACGGTTTCACGGTCACTAAAGTTAAAGAAAAAGTCAACAAAAAGTATCAAAAAACTGACAGCAATCGAAACCTAAGCAATAAATTCCGCAACAAAACCTTACGAGTATCTGAACTTGTTGAATTATTAGATATACTGGATTATGACATTTACATCCACAAAAGATAATTAGAATCAACTAATCTTCCTTGTAGAAACAATGAAAGATTTGCAACCTAGTAAAGTTAACTATTCTAATGTTCACTTTTTCTTTTTTATTTCGATGAAAAAAGAAAAAGTAGAAGCGAAAAAGAAAAACACGAATGATTAAATGCTCGAGTCATCAGGGGCTTTGCCCCCGAACCCCCTAATATGCATTTGTCATGTCGAATTGACTATTGCACACTGCTCTCTCCGAGGGTAGAGAGAGAAATTGTCTTTGAGCAGAATGCGAAAAGTTACAATTTCGAGAGAGGGTTCTTTTTTATACACATACCCCTCTCCCTAACCCTCCTCCCTTGGGGAGGGAACGATTTACAGTAATTTTACACACACGTCATACTGAGCGAAGCGAAATTTCTCATCAATCTAGAAGGTTTTTCAATAAAAAACGTCTCCTCTCCTTGGGGAGAGCTCAAAACTTAAACAACTTCTATTTAGAATAAATTGAAATCCCTTTTAAACTCAAATATGTTATAATTTAATTATGAATGACAAATTGAAAGAAACTTTAAAACTTCTGCCATCGCTTCCTGGTTGTTATATTTACTACAATTCAGATAACGAAATTATCTACGTTGGAAAAGCTAAAATTCTTAAACGTCGTGTTATGTCATATTTCAACAGAAAACATCACGACAGCGTTAAGGTTAATATTTTAGTTTCTCAAATCGACCACATGGAATACATCATTACAAATACAGAAGTCGAAGCCCTTATCTTAGAAAGTCATTTAATCAAAAAACATAAACCTAAATACAATATTTTATTGAAAGATGATAAAAAATATCCTTATTTTTTAATTACGAATGAAGATTTTCCAAAAATATCAATAGTTAGAAAACGGAACATGAACCCAGAAAAAGGTAAATATTATGGACCTTATACAAATATTCGTGCAATGCACTCAACTCTTGATTTTTTGAAAAAAATATTTCCATTAAGGCAATGCAAAACACCAAAATTTTCATCAAGACCTTGCCTATATTATCACATTGGGAAATGTCTTGCACCTTGCCAAAACCTTGTAACAAGTGAAGAATATAAAGCAATTGTCCATCAAGCAGAACTATTTTTATCTGGGAAACAAACAGAGTTAATGAAACAACTGATGGAACAAATCCAAAAATATTCTGACTCAGAACAATTCGAAAAAGCCGCTCGACTTCGTGATAGCTATTTCGACCTCCAAAAAACACTGGAAAAACAAAAAGTAGTTTATGAAAACACCAAACTTAACGAGGACATTATTTCTTTAATTCACGAGGACGGAATTCTCGCTATCGTTATAATGATGATTAGGGAAGGACGCTTAATCGACAAAAAAGACTTTACCTATGAAGTTGAAGATGAAGATAAAACAGAATTTTTTGCAACATTTTTCAAGGAATACTACAACACTTTATCCTTAGAGTTCCCTGACAAAATTGTATCTAATGAGCTTGAAGCCGTTGGAGACAAAGCATTATACGAAGAATGGTTAGAAATAATTTCTGGCAAAAAAGTTAAAATTAGTTACGGGAAATCTACCCAAGGAAAAGAGCTCCAAACTCTTGCAGATAAAAATTGCCGAGTAGTAATTGATAACGCAAAATTATCCAAAATGTCTAAAATCAACGAAGATTTTAACAATATTGGTTCATACCTAAAAGAAAAACTACATCTAAATAATTTTCCCCACAGAATGGAATGCTATGATATTTCACACATTCAAGGGACAAATACTGTTGCCTCAATGGTAACATTTATCAACGGATTGAGTAAAAAATCTGAATACAAAAAGTTTAAAATTAAATCAACTGAAGGCAAACCAGACGACTTTTTATCAATGAAAGAAGTTCTTACAAGGCGACTTGTTCACCTTGGAGATAAAGGTTGGGACAAACCAGATTTAATCATCATTGATGGAGGTAAAGGACAACTATCTAGCGTTATGCAAATTGTGAAAGAACTCGGCGTGACAGGAATTGATTTTGTCAGCCTTGCAAAAAGACAAGAAGAAGTTTTTCTACCAAACCAATCTCAATCTATTCTTCTTCCTAGAGAATCTAGTGCCTTATTCCTTATTCAAAGAATAAGAGATGAAGCTCATAGATTTGCAATAACTTATCACCGAAAATTGCGGTCAAAAACTGAAATTAAAGAAAATGGAATACAAAAATAACACTTTTATTATTTTCTTCTCCGTGATAAAATTCAAATATGGATAGATTTGAATTTATTAAAGCAAAACGTATCGTTTTCAAATTAGGAACTAATGTATTAAGAAATGATGATGGTTATGTATCTTTGCCACGTGTTTACACTTTCATTGAAGATATTGCCCATCTTGTAAAATCAGGGAAAGAAGTTATTATCGTAACTTCAGGTGCAGTTGGACTAGGTAAAAAAAGGCTAGGACTTGATGATACCAGTGGAACAGCACTAAAACAAGCATGTGCTGCAATTGGGCAAGGAAAACTAATGTCCATTTACGAAAACGGCTTTGACACATACGGTTTGACAGCAGCTCAAATTCTTTTAACAGAAGACGATTTTTCAATTCGTCAAAGATACTTAAGCTTGAGAACAACATTCAACAAATTACTTGAACTTGGTGTAATTCCTGTAATTAACCAAAACGACACAGTTTCAACTTTGGATGTCGCACTTCGTTATGTTAAAGAAGATATGCAAGTATGTTTTTCTGATAACGACAAACTTTCAGCTCTTGTTGCTAGTGAACTTGATGCGGATTTATTAGTAATTTTATCAGATATTAACGGACTTTACGATGATAATCCAAAATCAAATCCAAATGCTAAACTCATTAAATCAGTAAAAGAAGTTAATGACGACATTTTAGCACTCGCTTCAGGTGTTTCTGATGGCGGAAGAGGCGGAATGGAAACAAAATTAAAAGCCGCAAGACTTGTAACTCGATTTGGGGGCAAAGTTCTTATCGCAAACGGCAAACAACCATATATCATCAAAAGGATTTTTGAAGGCGAAGATTTGGGAACAATGTTTTTACCATCAGACGAAAACCTTTCTGATAAAAAACGTTGGATTGGTTATGCCACAAACATTGTAGGGAAAATCATTGTAAACGATGGAGCAAAACATGCACTGATTTCAAAAGAAAAAAGCCTTTTACCTATCGGTGTAATTGGAGTTAAAAACCACTTCCAAAAAGGAGATGTAATCTCTATCCTTGATGAAAAGCATCACGAATTTGCTCGTGGCATTGTCAACTATGATTCGCATTCTTGCGAAAAAGTTATCGGTTCTCATTCTGATAACATCGCAGACATTTTAGGATTTAAAAACTATGATGCAATTATAACTCGTGACAACATCACAATATTATGACGTTTTACTCACCACAAAATTAGGAGAGCTAAATTGGAAAAGAATTTTATTGAAATAGCTAAGAATGCAAAACAAGCATCACTAAAAATTGCCGAACTAAATACAGAAATAAAAAACTCTGCATTGAATAAAATTGCGGATTTTTTTGAAGCTCACAAAGCTGAAATTTTTGAAGCAAACAAAAGAGATTTAGAAGAAGCTGAAAAATTAGTTGAAAATGGAGAAATTACAAAAGCTACTTTCAACCGTCTAAAACTTGACGAAAACAAAATGAGAGATATGATTCAAGGCGTTCGAGATATTGCAAATCTGGAAGATCCAATCGGGAAAATTCTTTTCAAAAAAGAACTAGATTCAGATTTGACATTAACAAAAATTTCTTGCCCTATCGGGGTTTTGGGGATAATTTTTGAAGCTAGACCTGATGTAATTTCACAAATTTCGTCTCTTGCAATAAAATCTTCAAACGCCGTAATTCTAAAAGGTGGAAAAGAATCAAAACACACAAATGAAAAAATTATGGAAATTATTAATTCTGCATTAAACGAAGTAAAAGAATTCCCTAAGAATGTAGTACAACAAGTATTTTCAAGAGAAGATGTTGCAGAAATGTTAAAATGCGACAACTACATCAATTTAATAATCCCTCGTGGTGGAAATAAACTAGTAAAATTTATTAAAGAAAATACGAAAATTCCTGTACTCGGTCATGCCAGTGGAATTTGCCATATTTTTGTAGATAAATCAGCAGATATTGAAATGGCATCAAGAGTTGTAATAGATGCAAAGACTCAATACCCTAGTGCCTGCAATGCAGTTGAAACACTTTTAATCCACAAAGATTTTCCAAAAGCTAACGACCTTTTGGCATCTTTACAATTATCAGAAATAAAACTTGTTCCAAACCCAGAAGATTGGTCAACTGAATATGGTGACAAAATTTTATCTTATAAATTTGTCGATTCTCTTGATGAAGCCATTGAGCATATAAACACATATGGTTCTGGACATACAGATAGTATTATTACAAAAGACATCCAAAATGCAGAAAAATTCATGAACAATGTAGATTCCGCAGGGGTTTATATGAATGCTTCAACTCGTTTTGCTGATGGATTTAGATATGGTTTTGGTGCAGAAGTTGGAATTTCAACTAACAAAACTCACGCAAGAGGACCAGTTGGACTTGAAGGGTTAACCATTTACAAGTACAAACTTATCGGTAACGGAAATATTGTAGATGACTACGTAAAAGGCACAAAACATTTCCACCACAAAGATATTGTATAGAAAACCCAAAAGTTCAGAATAACAAATTTGTTTAGTTCAACCCCTCACCCTAACCCTCTCCCATAGGAGAGTGAAAACAGAACGCAAATGTCATACTACCGTTTCAGTATCACTATCTGCTTTTTTATTTAACTTCTGCAAACTTTTGAGATTTATATTCAATTAAACATTTTGCCAATTGGTCTGGACAACTTGTTGGCTTTGAATTACAAGTAATTCCTTGCAATTTTTCAATAACGTCATCAATTGGCATTCCTTTAATTAAACTCTTAATACCTTTTAAATTACCGTTACATCCTCCAATGAATTCAGCATCTACAACTTTTCCATCTTGAATAGCTACTTGCATTAATTGGCAACAAGTTCCAACCGTTCTATATTGAATTACTTCTGGTTTATCTGTCATAATCTTTCCCTCTTTCCTGTGCTATAACTCCAATCTATCACAATTATCAAAAAAGAGTAAGCCCCAAATTAGAACCTACTCTACTCTTTTTATGAATTTAATCCTTCTTCAACCTAGTCTTTTTTCAAGAAATCAGGAACATCTAATTTCAATTGTGGCATTTGAGGAAAACCTGCATTTGTTGATAATGTAGAATTTCCTACACCTGAAGTTGATTTACCTTGAAAATACTCAGCAGCTGATAGTTGCGGAGTGTTGATTGAACTTTGGTTAGGTTTTTCAGAAAAGCCTGTTGCAATAACAGTAATCTGAATTTCATTTTGGAACGCTTCATTAATTGCAGTACCAATGATTACATCCGCATCATCCTTAACAACATTGTTAATAATAGTTGTTGCATCATTGATTTCATACAATGTCATATTAGAACTACCAGTGATATTAACAATAATACCAGAAGCACCATCAATTGAAGATTCCAATAATTGAGAATTGATAGCCATTTCAGCAGCTTTGATAGCTCTTCCTTCACCTTGAGCTCTACCAATACCCATCAACGCTGTACCAGAATCTTTAACAACCTTTCTTACATCGGCAAAGTCGATGTTAATCATACCTGGAATAGTAATAATATCTGACAAGCCTTGAATACCACGGTATAGAACTTCATCTGTTACACAGAAAGCTTCTCTCAAACCGATTTGACGTTCAACAACTTGAAGCAACTTATCGTTTGGAACAACAAGGATAGCATCAACATATTTTTTAAGTTTTTCAATACCAGCCTCTGCTTGAGCCATTCTTTTTTTACCTTCCCAAGAGAAAGGTTTTGTAACAAATGCGATAGTCAAAATTCCTAAATCTCTAGCAATTTGAGCAACGATTGGAGCAGCACCAGTACCTGTTCCGCCACCCATACCAGCAGTAATGAACACCATATCGGCACCATCTAAAGCTCTTGTGATATCATCTTTCATTTCTGTTGCAGCTTTTTCACCAGTTGAAGGATCACCACCTGAACCCAAACCTTTTGTTGTTGCAACACCTAATTGCAATTTGTTTGGAACATTACTATATGTCAAAACTTGTAAATCTGTATTCATCAACCAGAATTCAACGCCTGCAAGTTTTGCCTTAATCATACGATTCACAGCATTTCCGCCGCCACCGCCGACACCAATAACCTTGATTCTGGTAGGATTTATATTCGATCTTTGATTATTATTATCATAATTTGAAACTATATTATCCATTGTACCTCCTACGTTTCATTTTTTATTTATATTATATACTAAAAAATTTACATTTCACGTATTTGAATATTTTGTAATAATATTCAAAAGAGAGTGCAACAGAAATTTTTCCAATATCTAGGCTTGTAAATCCAATTTATTCCCTTGAGATTTTGATTTTAGAGCTTGAGCTTTCATTTTAATCTGATTTGCTTGATTTGCAACTTTATAATCTTGACCAGACGGATCAGAAGGAGCTAAAGCAGCACGAATTACAGTATTAGCATGGTCAATTGTTTGTTGAGGATTCTTTTTATTCAAAACAGGCATCTTAATAGGCACATGTCCAGAAACAGGGATACCATCAGCATTTCGTTCAATTGAAATTGCACCAGCAAATACCCCACCAGCAGACTTGTGAGCCATCTCATGTGCGTAAATATGATTATAATTTCTATTAATAATTTCTTGTTTTGAAGCTAAATTTACTACCATACACACTCCTGCTATTATTGTAGCAATTTAATCTATTCATGTCAATTAAGATTTTAATTTGTAACAATATATTAAGAAAAATGTTAACATCCTCAAAACCTTACCCCAACGGACTTAAAAAAAATAATCAGAATTAAAAAAATCATGATTTAGGCAATTCTCCCAAACAAAAAAACTTTATATAAACATATAGGTGGAAAATAATATAGAAAGTGGAAAGGAAATTATTATGTCAATTTCAAATTTAGGAGCAATTGGCTATCAACCCCAAGTAACGTCGTTCACAGCGAAAAAGTACAATGGACCAGAAGATTTTAAACCTGGTTTAATTATGCCAGAAAAAGAAGAAAAGAAAAACAAACATACCGTACTAAAAACAGTTGCAACACTTGCTGTTGTAGTTGGTGCAGCAGTTCTTCTTAAAAAACATGGTAAATCAATTTTGAACAAAATTAAAGGATTCTTTAATAAAGGCAGTAAAGTTGTAGGAGAAGGGGCTAAAACCGCAGAAACAACAGGAAGAAAAGCAATTGAATTTAAACCTGGGAAAGATTACATTGCCACTGGAACTAAAATTAAAGTAAACACACCTGCAAAACCAGCTGAAGAAGTAGTAAGAAATATTGAAACTAGCACAGCAAATTCAAGTGCAAGAAAAGCAGTAGAACAAGCAATTAAAGACACTCCAACAAAAGCACAACAAGCTGCATACGATGAATCTATTAGATATGTAGCTCCAACAGCAGAACAAAAAGCCGCAATTAAAGCCAATAATGCAGTGGCGGCAAGAGAAACAGCAATTGCTCATCAAATTCAAAATGCAGCATCTCCAGAAAGTGTTAAAGCTTTGGAAAAAGCTAAACAAGGGATGTCAGAAGTTAACACAAGCCTAAATGGATTGTTTGAAAGTAACGGTGCAAAATTAACAGTAAAAAATGGTAAAATTGTAAAAATTCAAACACCAGACGGCAGAGCAATTACAAAAGAATTAAATATCGCAAAATATGAACACAAACACGGTATTGATGTATCAAAATTAACTCCTGCATCTACACCAAAAGCAAAACCTGTAGCTCCAAAAGCTCCTGAAACTCCAGTTCCCGCTCCAAAAGCTGAAACAGCAGCTACACCAAAGAAAACCAAAGCTCAAGCTAAAGCAGAAGCATTGAAAAAGAAACAAATGGACGCAGCATGGAAAGAATATACTCAATCAAAAGCTCCATCCGCAGATGAAATTTTAGCTCAAAGACAAGCTGAATTGGCTAAATTGGACGCAAAAGCAGCTAAATCAAAAGATGCACAAGTTTCACAAGCATGGGCTGAGCATTCACCAAAAGTTGAAACACCAAAGGCGGAAGCTCCTAAAACAAAACAAAAACTAGAAGACCTCATCGCACAAAGCGAAGCTGATGCTACAAGAATCAAACAACAAAGATTGCAAGAAGTGGAGGAAATGATTGAAAAACAAAAAAAGGAAATAGATGCAGCATTAGCATTAAAAAAACAACAAATGGACGAAATGTGGGCAGCAGCAGGTTACTAAAAATTGCACCTAAATAAAAATTCCACAAACTTATAAAAACATCGATTGGCGATTTAATTTAATCTCTTTTATCTGAGAAAGATAATCCGAGTTAGTTAAGTCGCCAATTGATTTGTATAACTTCAATACACTTGTTTGAATATTTTCAGAATTCATTAAAATCATATCATTTGCCATTTCAACATTAGACATTGCAAGTCTTGTCATATCCCTAAATCCAGATGATGCAATTTCTAGAGCTAATTCATTATCACTCGCAGTTTTAAAAATAGCTTGAGCTACAAGCATCGGCATATGAGAAATCAAAGCAACAGCTTCATCATGCTTTTCAGGGGTTGTAACAACAGGTGTCGCCCCAAGTTTTTCAATAATAGAAATTAGTGTTTCATCATTCCCCAAAACAGGAGTAACAACCCACTTTCTACCACGAAACAACCCTTCCATAGAATTTTCAAACCCTTGATGTTCTGTTCCAGCCATAGGATGAGAAGGAATAAATTTATAAGGTCGTTTTTTCTTAGATACAAACTGTTTCAAGGAACAAACATCCGTTACAATAGTATTAGGGAGGAGAACATTTTCTAACTCATCTAAAACTTGAAGAGTTTTATTCATTGGAGAACAAACAAAAACAATATCACAAGTTTTCAAAATCGAAAAATCTTTGTATATTCCTGTACCATTTTGAGATTGAGAAACAGCAACAACGTCATAATTGAGTTTTTTTAAATCACGATAAATAGAACCACCAATCAAACCCAAACCAATAATCCCAATCTTCATATATCATCTCTCCTTTTTGAAGATAATATACCACAAAGACATTCCGACTTACATTATGCTATTACGTTGCTTATACGAGTTTGTATTATTCATGCGAAAGTCTATAATGAATATATTTTGCAATTTTTCCAATAGCAGCATCCTTTGCCTTGTAATCATTTGGCAATGAGTCTAGCAAAGCTTTCGCTTCTTTCAATACTTCTTTTGAGTGTTCTGGGTTAGTTCTTTTTAAAGCATTTGCAACACTAACCTTATCATACATCAGCTCTTTGATATAATCTTCTTTAGGCCTGAAAGTCCTTGTTTTAGACAATTCTTCATAATTATTAATAATATTTTTAGTCGCTGTCATTTTAATATCTAAAGTATTAATATACTTTCCAAACTCATTATTCTCTTTTAGAACTTTTGCTAATTTGAAACCAAAAAAGACAATACCAAAATCATCTTTATCCTTAATTTTTCGATTTAATCCATTTCTCGTAATCATCATAGTATTTTCGAAATTTGATTTGTTATTGTATATAATTTACTTGTAAAAAATTCCCCATTAACATTTTCAAGTTTGTCAATAAATTCAAACGTTTTAGAAATAAACACTTTTTCTTTAGAGTTCTTTTTAAATTCATCATACAAGCCAGAATAAAAATCCGTAAATTTTTCTTTTGTAATAGGTTCTTTATTCAATACACTATGTATTACTTTTTCAGAAGATAAATCAAAAACATTTTTCAATTCTTTAGGGTCCAACCCTTTATAATTCATGTTAAAAACTAAATCAGAAATTTGCTTTTGTGCAAAGGTCCTAATTCTACATAACTCTCGCTTGTCAACTATACTTGGGTCTTCATATAAAGAATTGATATTTTTATAAATTGCTAACAATCTCTTTTTATTTTCTTTAGGGTTAGCTTTTTCATTTTTCAAAACAATATCCAAATCTGTCCTAATTAACTTGAACAAATAAGCTTCTTTTGTATTCAATGACCGAGAAATAGTGTTGAAATTTTTACCTATGGTATCATAATTTTCACAAACATCTTTTAGTGCATTTCTTGCCATCGTCATATAAGTTAAATACTTATCTGGTTCTGTGTCTTTATAAAGATTGGCAAGTTCAGCTGCCCTTGTTGCAATATGCACACTATCATTTTGTTTTTGGGCACACTTGAGAGCTTTTGTAGTTATTGTTTTTAAGAACGGAATATTTTCTTGATTAGTTTTTATCAAAAAGCTATAAATTATTCCAGCAAAATTATTTTGCTGGGCTTCAATCATCCTTTGAGCGATATTGACAAATGTGTTATTGAAAAGAGTTTTCAACTGATTTGTATTACATTTTTCACTAACACGGTATAAATCATGTGCTAATAATTCAGGTTTTATTTTATGATCCTTTGAAAAAGGATTATAAATATAATTCTGCATTGTTTGCAATGTTTTTTGAACAGGAATCTCAGCAGAAGAAATTCGATTTATATTCATAGGTTTACATATTCCTCTATTGTTAATTTATAGCGACATAATATACAAAACCTCTAAAAAATAAATTTGTTAATGAAAACAAATTTGAGCATTAAAAAAGAGCCCATAAGGACTCATATTTTAATAATGGTGGAACTTCACATACGGATTAACACTCCAAACTCGCCAAATCGCTTAATTGACTATGTTTCAGGCATGTTGGAATTACGCATTTTTCAAAATCTACGAACAAAAATTTGCTTGAGAAAAAACTATATACATATGGCTAATTGTTTTTGACGGATTGAGGGATAGAATTTGCAAAAGGATTTGTCTTAATCTCTACAAAATATTTCCACTTGTATCGTAAATACTAATGCTTAGGTTATGTTTTTTAGCCAATAGTTTGATGTTTTCTATTTCTACATTAGAAACGCCATTTCCAACAACTACTTTGGAAATATAGTTTGAGGGAACTCCTACCAATGTTGCTTGTAGATTCTCATATTGCAATGGAAAATGGTCAACAATGCCGTTGATAGGACTAGTGTTTAAAGAATTAGGATTTGCAGAATTTTTTAGCAAGATTTTACTATCTTTGCCTAAACTTTGTGTATCTATAACAAACGCAATTTTTCGATTTTTACCAAATTTTTGTGTTCTTGGTAGATAATTTCTTTCGGGAGCAGGTCTAACTCCAAATTTTCTATTCACGAAAGAGTCAAAATAGTCTTTTATATAAGTTTTTTCTGGAGCAGTGAAAAAGTCCGCACAACCAAAAGTTTCACCATCTTCAATTGTAATAGGTTTACTGCCATATTTTATTTCTCCAGACACTATTCCATCCTTGAATACAGACTCAACTGTTTCAGAAGAATACGAAGTACCATGAATTAAATCCCCTTTATTTACAAATGGTGTTGGCCTATGGGTCGTTGGTATTTTTCTTAATTTCCAAAATTCCTGCCATTGATTATTAAATAGAGCAAAACCATTTTCTTTGCATTGTAACCTTTCGGTTAGTTGAGGGCTTAATTCGAAATTTTTAGAAACTTTAACCACGTCAGTTGTAAATGGTGTTAATTTTCCAAACATCAACTTTGTAGGCTTTGTTTCTAAAATGCTTGATTTTCCTAACATTTTAACATAACTGGCAGTCCGTTCTGCCAAATTCAATGCAATTTTGCTTAATCCCATACAAATATCCTTATTTCCCCTATGTTTATATAAAGTAAATTATTTAATTAAAATTGCTATTTTTGTAAAGTTTATTAACTATAAAAACTTATTGCCACAAGAGCCGTTTGCGACTATTGAGAATTTTGTAAAACTTGCTAAAAAAGAAAGTGCGGAAGTTGGTTTCGTTGAATTCAAGTCTGCAATAATTTTTTCAAAGGATAAATGTATCGAAAGCATTAAAAAAGAGCCCATAAGGACTCATATTTTAATAATGGAGGAACTTCACATACGGTTTAACACTCCAAACTCGCCAAATCGCACCAATCTTGGAATTGATCTAAATAGAGATTATAAATTCTTCTATTCTCATTTTCTTCATCTATTATACTTTGTTGCATAACTTTATATTTTGCGATTGCATCTTTACGCATTAAATTCATTGCCTTCTTACGTGGAGCTTTATATTTACGATACTGTTCTTGTTCAAATTCTTCTACAAGTTGGTTTAAATTTGCTTTTTTATCTTTCTTTAAATCAGTAGCTATATTATCATTATCAAAATACCTATTTAGAACTTTTTTTATTAATTTTCCATAAGCAACCTTACTATCTTGTGATGGTTTTGATACATTCGCAATTTTTTCATCTGTGGATAAGATAACCGAATCAACACTCGGTTGACTAGTTAATTTTAAATTTTTATTTAGAAGCTTTTTAGGTAAATTTATTGTACTCTTTGCTTTGTTGTTAGGTAGAGAACTAACAGATTTTCCAAAACATTTATTTGAAGAATTCTGAATATATGGATTTACAGCTTGAATAATATTAAATCTTAAATTAGAAAAATTTGGTTGACGAAACATATACATACTCCTAACATCATTAATACAAAAAAAGAGCCTCAATCGGCTCTTGATTTTAAATGGTGGAACTTCACATACGGTTTAACACTCCAAACTCGCCAAATCGCTTAATTAACTATGTTTCAGGCATGTTGAAATTACGCATTTTTCAAAATCGACAATACAAAAATTTACCCAAGAAAAATTTGTCTTAATAGAATTTATTATTGTAAAAGCTTAAATGCCTATTTCTTCTGTAATATTATCTATAACTTTAATACTTGACATTTGTGTATTATTTTTTCTAAACTTATCTTCAAAATAATTTTCATATTTTTCATCAATTTCTTTTGCAATTTCATATAACCTTTTCAAATGAGTAAACAAATTTTCTAACAATTGACGTTTTAAAAATTTCGATTCTTTATCGACTTCATTTAAAAGATTATCCTTAGATAATAAATACCCATAAATTTCTTGAACTTGTTCTATTTCATAAGAAAAATGAGTATTCTTCCAAGATACAAACCTTTCATCTACCTTTTTCATAAAAGAAGATAACATTTCTTCCACAAGCTTAAAACCTAAAGCATCCTCTTTTGTATAAAATTTATTTTCTACATAAACTTTTTCATTTGCATAACAAAACATTTTGAAACAATCTAACATTTTATCTGATTTAAAATGTTCAATATGCTCTTTCTTCTCTTTTAATAGCAATTCTAACAAATTTTGGAGTTGTTTCACAATAAATTCCTCTTGCTTTTTTATACAAGAAATTACATCAACATCAATAAAATTATGTTCTTTTGATTCCTCATATTTAATCTTTTTTAAAGATAAATCAGGTCTAGATAAATATGTAGAATGTGTTCCTCGGTTTGTTGGATGACCAGCTATATCATTCCGAATATTTCTTATATAATTTATTTCCGGAAAATCTTTTTTTAAATCAAAATCCTGAATATTTAAAGCTAAAAATAATGTTTTCAATGCATCTTGTTGTAAATATAGAGCTTCAAAAATACCATATATAAGTATGTATTTTTCTCCTAAAGAACAACTTTTATCATCTTTTGTTTTATAGAAATCAAAAGATTCTGCAATATCTTCTAATAAATATATTGAAGAATAGCACTTATTATAATTTTGATAATCTGTTAATAGCTGATTTTGTTTATATGTTTCACCTATTTCATTACAGATTTCTCTTATTATTGATAGTATTTGTTCTTTCAATTCTATTTTTTACCTCTGTAATATTACATAAATCTTGTTTTTATATAACTTTAAAATATATGTACGCGTGTACTATATATCCCAATTTGGTTTTTGAGTTTTATCATTTGAATGCCCTTGATAAACTAAAGTAATATTATCCAAATATCTTTGAAAATCTTTATTTTCATTTGCAATTCTATTTATCATGTTCCAATCGAGAGTTGTCTTAGGAGCTTTAATAACTATTTGACTTTCATTTGGTTCTTCTCTATTTAATTGAATATAACCTATATTAAAGCTAGAACATAATAACTGTAATTCATCCATAGCTCTATCATTAACATCTTCTGCAACAAGGTAAGAATAATTTGCCCATGACGAATTTGAAACTGCTTGGAAAAAATATTCTCTTAAATTCCAAGTTTCAATTGTTCCATCTTTTACTTCAAAAGAATATAAATAACTTCTTTCATCAGCATATTCAATCAAACATTCTTTAGTTTGCTTATTAAAATCGCTAATTAAATCTTTGAAGCCAACAACATCTGCATGCAACCATTTATTGTAATTTTTACCTTTATCTTTTTTGGATTCTTTTTCATCAATTCGTAGAGTTTTTATATTTATTGAATTGCAAAACTTTGCTAATATTGGATAAAGTTCTTTTTCTGGTTGATTATTTTTTCTCGTAGTATTTTTACAGGAAATCTCTAAATTTTCATTAGGCAAATAGTAATATTTACGAGGTCGACCTGCTGTCATTGAAATACCTTGTTTAGCTAAATGGTCTTTATATGCACCAATTTCCGCAACCCACTGTTGAATACAATCGTTTTTAGTCTTTAAATATCCACCTTTGGAGTTTCTAATTTTTTCTTCACAAGCTTTAGGATATTTTTCGGCAATATATTCAGTTATTTCCCTTGCAGTAAAGTATTTATTTTTATTATCTTTTAAGAATGCAATTACTTCTTTTCTGAAACTGAAAGTCATAATGAAACTCCTTTTTCTTAAGAATATCATAAATATTTTTTCTTTCAAAATCAATAAAATCTTCTATAAATTTACTTGTTATCACAAGTATAGGAGATTTCTTTATGTACTATTTCCCAAATTTAGATGAGCAAACAAGATTGATTATGATTAGCGAATTAGAATCAGACCTTAAAACAGGTTTATTCTATGAACCAAAATCCCTAACGACAACAGGCATGTTCAAATACAAAAGATTACTGAAAGAATGTTTTTCTACCGGAACACCTGAAACATTACAACAGAAACTTTCTCAATCAGATTTTAGAGAAAAAGACAACAGAGATAGAAAAACTCCGTCTAATATTCGAGAAACTCTTACATTTAATGATTTCAACCGCTACTACATCAGAGCTATGCTAATACGTGCGTTGAATGAAAATAGAAAACTTTTTGTATATCGTGCAAAACAATCTATGCACGAACGCCAACAATCTAAACTTGCTATGAATAAAGTTTATTTTGATAAACAAGAAATTAAACAACTTCTTGAATTATACTGTGATTACCGGAAATTATTCTGTAGAAATACTCAAACAGAACTCTTAAAGCCAAATTCTGGGCTTAGTCTAAAGTTTTGCTAAAAGGGGAATTAACTCCAATTCATTTCATCAAAAAGAGTCATTTGAGTATCCGATTCTAAATTTTCTACTCCCTCTTTGGTTTTTTTACTGTTAAATCTATATTTTTCACGAATAACATCCCATTGTGATTTTAATTCACCATATTCATAACCATTTAAAACAGCAATATCTTCATACATATCAACTAGCATTCGATCTTTATTATATGGAAATGCTGAATGTGGCACATTTTTATAAAATAATTCAGGAGCTAATTCATATATTTTTTCAACAATTTTAGGCATTGGTGGCTTATATCCCAAATCATTTGGAATTGAATCATACTTGCCTAAAGAACAACCTAAATTGATTTCAAATAACAATAATGATTGCAAATACTCATTTTTATCTTTTTGATATTTTCTAAAGTCAAAGTGAGCAATATAATTTCTCAAATTTATCAATGGAGTTTTGGCTTTTCTTAATTCAACAAAATTAACTTTTTCTTTTGCATAAAATTTTTGAGCAATATCTTTTACTCTGAAATTTTCTTCTGTAAAAATAAAGTGTAATAAATGTCTCAAAGTTAAAATATTAATGATAGACGTAAATTTTATAGCATTGGGAATATCTTTATTATCTCTAATCGTTAAAAAATAGTTTCTGTTTTCAGAATCATTTTTGTATTTACTGTATATCTTAGGATTATTGAAGAACTTTTCAAATTTATCCATTACCTCATCACCATAAGTAGATAATGCACATTCTTTAATCTTCTTTTTCAAAAGTAGCTCTAAGCGTAATAATCTTTTATATATTTTGCTAAACTCATATTCAAATTCTTCAAATTCGTACATATACATGCCTCAAACACTTGACTTTTTCACTATTATAGCACATAATATATATGTACCCAAAGTTGTGAGGCATAAATGGACTAGAGCCATTCCTCCGGTACAAAAGAACAAGTCAGGAGTCAGCCTAGAGTTGGCTCCTTTTATATTATTTACTCTTAAAGAAGTGTTAAAAAGTTGCCCATGAACAAATTCATCTGTATTCTAGATAATGAGGGATAGTAAGAGAGAGAGTAATATGGGACAAAGTAAGGATGGTTTTTACCATGAATTGCTTAATGTTTTGAAGCAAGATTCAGGAAAAAGATTTTATGCTGATAATGGCGATTTATTGCGAAATAAAGTAGCTGAATGTGCTATGAATTTGGATAATGAGTTAATAAAATTACTTCTATCCAATGAAAGAGTTAAAAATAGATTTTTTACTAAAGTCAATGACTTATTAGTTTTCGATAAAATGGCTTTTGTTTGGGCTATTAACAATAAGGCTTTTTTAAAGGATTCTTATACAAGATTTAAGAACAAAATAGGATTTACTGATGAAAATGGTCAATTTATTTCTTCTAAAAAAGATGTTGTTTTATCTTTTCCATATAAAGATTGTATTTTAGAGGGAGGACAAACAAAAGAAGATAGAAATAGAGATGAGATATATTACAATGAACTTCTTGCTCCCGATGATATAGACAGGCTTTTAGCTCCTAAAGTATTCACAAATGCTAAAAAATATACAAAAGATAATGTTATTGATATTACAAAATTCGATGAAAATGATAATCTCATAATTAAAGGAAATAATTTATTGGGGCTTTCTTCTTTACTTGGAAGATTTGAAAATAGTATTAAATGCGTATTTATTGATCCACCGTATTACTTTATAGATACGAAACCGTCTGACACTTTTTGTTACAATTCTAATTTTAAACTTTCAACTTGGCTTGTCTTTATGAAAAATAGGCTTGAACAAACATATAAATTGCTAAAAAAGAATGGAGTTCTTTTTATTACAATATCCGACGAAGGGGCTCATTATTTAAAAGTGCTTGCTGATGAAATTTTTGATATGGAGAATTTTATTGCAGATATCACATGGGAAGCAAGAAAATCTATTTCGAGTGATGGGCTTATGTCGATGAATAGTAATCATATTTTAGTTTATGCAAAAGATAAAAATACTATAAACAAAAACAATTTTAGGCTTGCACTAAATATTGAAGATTTCAAATATGATAATAATGACGGCAAAGGTTGTTACAGGTTGGAACCATTTGATGCTCCAAATATAAGAAAAAACTTGGAATATGATATTGTTAATCCTAACACAGGAGAAGTTTTTAAGCCTCCTGTTGGTAGATGTTGGAGAACTGAAAAAACAACATACGAAAAATATTTAGCAGAGGGTAAAATTCGATTTGGTATTAATGGTAATGCAAAACCACAATACAAAGCATATTATAATGAAGTCAAAAATGCAGGTAAAGGCAAAGCAAGTAGTACAATTTTTCATGATATTGATATGCAAACTATTATATGGTCAGAATTAGACACTAATACAAATGCTACAAAAGATTTGGTATCATTATTTGGTTCAAATGTATTTACAAATCCTAAACCTGAAGATTTATTAAAACGTATTATAGAATTATCTACAGATGAAAATGATATTGTTTTAGACTATTATATGGGTTCAGCTACAACTCAGTCTGTTGCAATGAAAATGCGAAGACGTTTTATTGGTATTGAGCAAATGGATTACATAAACACAGTATCTATAGAAAAACTGAAAAAAGTAATGAATGGTGAAGATTCAGAAACAAAGATTGCAAAAGCTGAAAATTGGACAGGTGGCGGAAGTTTTGTCTACTGTGAACTTAAAGAATTGAATCAAAAATTTGTCGATAAAATTAAGGTTGCAGATGACAAAAGACTAAATGAACTTTATAAAACAATCATAAATTCTGAATTTATAAGCTATAAGGCAGAGATAAACAAACTGAAAGACAGTGAACAAGAATTTGAACAACTTTCAATTGATGATAAAAAGAAATTCTTAATTGAAGTTTTGGATAAAAATATGCTTTATGTAAACTATTGCGATATTGATGATAATGATTTTGAAATTACAGAACAAGAAAAAGCATTTACAAAAAGTTTTTATGGAGATACGTAAATGACTTTTTTATATGAAAAATTAGACACTTTAAATTCTGCAGGCTTTTGTAAAGAATTTCCTAAATTTATTGAAGAAAATCTAACCACATCACTAGAACTGCGTGCATACCAGAAAAAAGCTTTTCAAAACTTTGTAACATACTACGAAAACGATAATTTGCGGAATCAAGATAATAACTATCCTTTACAAGTTCTGTTTCACATGGCAACAGGTAGTGGAAAAACTGTCATTATGGCAGGATTAATCATTTATTTGTATAGTCGTGGATATAGAAATTTTTTATTCTTTGTAAATTCAGACAACATTATTAAGAAAACAAAAGAAAATTTCTTAAATGCAACATCATCAAAATATCTTTTCAATAATTCTATCAATATTGACGGAACTTATATAAAAATCCGAGAAGTCGATAATTTTCAAGATACAAATGCAGATGATATAAATATATGTTTCACTACAATTCAAGGATTACATACAAAACTAACTACAATATATGAAAATAGTATTACTTTTGATGATTTCAGAGATAAAAAAGTGGTATTTATTGCTGATGAGGCTCATCACCTAAATGTAGAAACACGCAAAAAGGGGAAAACCAATATTAATGAATCAAATTGGGAGAATACAGTTGGTACTATTTTTAAATCAAATGTAGATAATGTTCTTTTAGAATTTACGGCTACATGTGATTTAGAAAATCAAAACATCAAACAAGCTTATGAAAATAAAATTATTATGGATTATTCCCTTAAAAATTTTAGGAATGACAAATATTCAAAAGAAGTTGAAACCTTATCTGTTGGTTTAGATTTAGACGATAGAGTTATTCAAGCTGTTTTGCTAAATCAGTATAGGTTAAAACTCTTTCAGAAAAACAAACTGACAATAAAACCAGTTATTATGTTTAAACATAAAACTGTAAAGGAAAGTACAGACTACAAAAAACATTTCCATGAACTGATAACAAATTTAACCCCTCAAAGAATACAACATATCCGAGATTTATCTACTGCTCCAATTGTACAGAAGATGTTTTCATTCTTTGATAAAGAAACAACTCTTGATAATCTTATTTATGAGATAAAACAAGATTTTGCTGACGATAAATGCGTTTCAGCTAATGAAGAAAAAGATGTCAAAAATTTACAAATACAAATCAACACTTTAGAAGATAGAAATAATCTTATAAGATGTGTTTTTGCTGTAAATAAGCTAAATGAGGGTTGGGACGTTCTTAATTTATTTGATATTGTAAGACTATATGAAACCCGAAGTGCAAAGCCTGACGGAACACCTGAAAAACAAACCATTCAAGAAGCCCAACTAATTGGTAGAGGTGCAAGATACTGTCCTTTTGTTTTGACTAATTATGAAGATAAATTCAGGCGTAAATTTGACAGCGATTTAGATAATGAGTTACGAATTTGCGAAACACTTTATTACCACTGCCAGCATAATCCTTTATATATAAGAGAATTACGCAGAGCAATGCAAGATATTGGATTGCAAGATTCAAATACAAAAACTATTACATACGAACTTAAGGAAAGTTTTAAACAAACTGAAATATACAATAATGGCGTTGTTTTTGAAAATTCTCAACAAATAAAAAATTCTAATAATTTAACAGAAGATTTTCCTTACCTGAAAGATAAACCTATTAACATTATTCTTCCAGGTGGAGAAAGTACATCAATAGTATTGTTAGATGATACAAGTAATCATAATAAAGAATTAAGCGTTGCAAAGTATCCAAATGAAATTCTTTTCAAAAATATTGATTATAGAATTTTACATAAAGTATTAAGAAAATATGATAATTTAGCTTATAACAAGTTAAAGAAGAAATATGAAAAATTGCGATCTACAAAAGAATTTTTAACAGATGATAAATATTTAGGTAATATCAAAATCATCATCTACTCTACAAAACCAAAAGATTGTAAAATTACTCAAGAACAATATTTTCATGTCTGCAAAAATATTCTTAGTAAAGTCTCAACATTGATAATGCAAAAAGATGATAAGTATGTTGGAACTAAAGAATTCAAACCTAAAAAACTAAAAGATATTATTACTGACAAAAAAATACAAGTTGCGGTCAAAGAAAATGACAGTTGTGGAGTATCACAAAAAGAATGTAATGATGAAGAACTAAGATTAGATTTATCAAATAAGTCTTGGTTTGCATTTAAAGATAATTTTGGAACAACTGAAGAAAAAGCTTTTGTTAAATATTTTGATAGTTTCATTAATAAAATCCAAGACAAATATAATGAAATTCATTTAATTAGAAATGAACGTCAGTTAAAATTATTTTCTTTTGATGGAGGAAAACGCTTTGAACCCGACTACCTTTTAATTCTTAATAAAAAAGATGGGAAACCTCAATATTACCATATATTCATAGAAGTAAAAGGAACGGTTTATTTGCAACCAGATAAATGGAAAGAAGATTTTTTGCTACAAATAGAAAAACTTGGAACAATCACAATTGCAGATGATGAAAAATATAAAATTATAGGATTACCATTCTTTAATTTGGCAGAACGTTTTACTCAATTTGATATTGCACTAAACAAGTTCTAAAAAGATGAATATTATTACCACTCAATGTACAAAAATGTAGCAAATCAAAAGTATTTTTCATATCCATATTTTAGAAAACTTTTCTATGTATTTTAGATTTTTCTATAAAATTTCCAAAAAACGCAAAATATTAACAAATGTAAAGATGAATTTCAGCAAAAATTTTTTGTTATATTTGTTCAATTAACTTTTTTCAAAAATTAGTCTAAGATGCTTGCTATATCTACATTAGAAAGCCTAAAAAGCTTATTTTGCCAAAAAATTGGTTAAAAACATTGATATACTTGAGTTTGAGCATTATGAAACAACCTCAAAGATAGAAAAGTTTCTATCTTTGAGGCAATTTGAAAATTGCTTTGCTATTGATTTTAGCGAATTTTCAGGATTGCAAAATTTTGTTATTTTTATGCTGAAAATTGCTCTATTTAAGGGTTTTAAAATTTTAAGGGGGTTGCAATTCAGATTATTTCTGATAATAATGGTATCGAGTCTTGCGAAATAAAGACTATACCAAAAGTTTAGCCATATAGAGCTACGAAAAATAGCTCTCTTACTGGCTTTACTTGCCATGGGGAAATTTGTACTTTGAAAATCTAATATGAAAAATGATTTTATTCAAACCTTAAGCCTACTAGGTTTGGTGGTTTTAGAAAGTGTAGGCAGAAAGTGAAAATTTTATGGGTAATTTTATGATTACTGGAACCTTAAAAGGTCTAAAAAAACAAATCTCTAATAGTGGATACTCTAAAACTTCAGCATTCTTGATTTCCAGAGATTCAAGTCGTAATAAATATCAAAAATATTTTATTACATTTTGGAGAAACGAAGCGGATGAGATACTCAAAACTTGTTGCATTGGAGATTGTTTAAGAATCACTGGAGTTATTAATTTCAATGACAGAACTAGAAAATATGAACTAATTGGGCATAAATTTGAAAAAATTCAATGGAATGAAGATGATAAAAGGTTTTTGCCAGTTAGTGTATGTGCATAAATAAAAGGAGGACAACAAATGACTAAACAAATTTGAAAAAATAGTCTTCGTAATCAAGATACAAGTTGAAATGATTACAAAAAAGAAGAAATTAAACGGTTATTAAAAATCTTATTTGAAGACAGGATTTCAACCCGTTTAACTTCTTCCCAAGCGGAGATTTAATCTCCAACAATATAGCTGTTCATAGAACTATGCTATATATGAACAGTGTAGTACAAAAATAACTTAAACTCTACGGGCATAGAGTAGAGCTATAGGAGAAAAAGAAAATGACAGAAAATCTTTCTTATTGTACTCTTGGTGCATACGATTTCGAAATATTAAACGAAATCGGAATTGCACAATCCGTAATGGAAAAGTTGGAAAACAGTAAATTTTTCAACAAAAACGGGGAATTTTTAGAAATTTCCGAAATTAATTCACTAGAAGAAATCAAACTTCTTGTTGATTTACATATTGGAACTATCTTAAATTCATATTCAGAAGAAGATGTTTTAAGTAGCATTTACGAAATTCAACTTCCTGACGAATACATTCCGTTTTCATTACAATTTGCGAGGTATAATGTCTTTCTACATTGGAAGAACAATCTTTTAAATGCAATAATGACAAAACACAATCAAATAGTTGTATCTCCAAGTAGTGAAATTCCAATCGGAACTAACGATATTGTGATTACAATATCAGAAGAATAAGGAGAAATCCTTATCAGAACTATCGGAACGCTCAAGTGTACTTGAGCGTTCTTTTTTATCATCAATAGGAGGAAATCAAATGAAGAAAATCGAAAATATAGATAACTGCTTAACATACAGTTATCAAGACAAAAATAATGAAATTATCACCAGTAAAATTGCAAATTATACTATTCAAGGTTTATTCGTAATAAAACTAATAACCAACACTAAAAACACTTACAAGGTTATAGAAAAACTTGTGTTATGAGTGATTAAAGAACAACAACCGCAGAAACGCTACATCAAAATTATTGATGGAAACGATGAAACAGACTTTAGCACATTTTTCAAAGCTATTCATCATGGAATTGTCGGGCTTTATGAGAATTTTAATAAGCAAAAGTTTTTGCTACTAATTCAAATGCTATATGAAAATTTGAAAAGTATTGAAATTTACACAAATTTTGGTTATCAATCATCTGAAAATTCTTATATTATGGGAAATTCAAAAATTCAAATTGATACTAATACAATAGAAAAATACCCCAAAATCCCTGATGATTTACATCTTACAGAAGAAGAAAAACTCCAAATTCTCCCTGCAAATGATGTGGTACCCAAACTTGTTATTAGTAATAATCCAAAAGAAGTTCTCAAAGAACTTGCTTTGACGATAATAAAAACTTTTAATGCACCTATTTATATGGCAATAGCGGTTGTAATTGCAAATTGCTTTTTTGACTTATTTATTTCAAAGGCTCAAGGTTTTCCGTATGTTATATTTTACGGGCAATCGAATGCAGGTAAATCAACTATTATTCATATTTTAGCTGCAATATTCGGAATTACTAACTATACAAAACTTACAAGCGGAACGTCAACAATGGTGGCTTTGCGTGTTCAACTTCAAAAGTTTAATAATTTTGTTGTATTTTTTGAGGAGTTGGATAACAAGCGAATGCTAAATTTTGAGGACTTAGGGAAAGACGCTTTTTCGGCTAATCCTAGAAAAAAATCTTCTAAAGACGGGAAAGAAATTGTTACTGAAATCAATACTTCTTTTTGTGCAGGAACAAACCATTTCTTCGAAAATATGACTTTTGCAAATTTTTCAAGATGTATTCCAGTAAATTTCAAACGTGAACAGTTTGATTTGAGCAATTTTAAGTATCATTCAGAAGAAAATTTGAAACCTCTTTCTTGTTTTTTACCTGAAATTCTGTATTACAGAAGTAAAATCATTGAGATTTATCATGAACAATACAAAATTGTTCAAAAATATTGCAGTTTTGCTAGAATTTGCAATAACGTTGCAATCGGAATGTCAATTTGGGCTGTAATCAATGATATTTTAGGCGAAGAAATCCTAAATACTGAAACTTTGGCTAAAGAATATCTTGAATATTTTGAACAATACATTGATACAGAACTATCCTATGGAGATGTGTTTTTGGCAGATGTGTATAAGCTATTTAATAAGGAATTGCTTATATATGGCAGAGATTTTCTAATTACTAAAAACAAGTATTTGCGGATAAATCTCACAAAATACTGTGATATTTACAACAGTACGAGTAAATACCGAAAACTAACACCTGCTCAGCTCCGATTAAAACTAGCAAATGACAAACGAGCAGTAAACCTAAATGCAACAGACCTCAAACCTATTGGTAAAGCAATAAAATTTGATATATCTGAGAATGAAACCTTATTAGACATAAAAAATAGAGTATCTTTTAGACCTGAAAATAAGGAGTATGACGATGAATAAGAAAATAATAGCAGATATTTATATAAGATTGTCAAGTAAATCTCAAGAAGATGGGATGTCGAGAGAAACACAAGAAAACGAATGCCGAAAATATTGTGAGGCAAACGGTATTACCGTCAGGAATGTCTATTATGAAAATAAAAGTGCTATGACACCGTATGATAGACCAGTTTTCTACAAAATGATTGCAAATCAACAATCTAAAGATAGGGCAGATGTGATTATTTCATTCTGCATAAATCGTTTAACAAGAAATCAGTATGATTTCTACCCAATTGAAGTTCTTGTTGATAAATTCGATACCAAAATAATTTTTGTAAAAGAGAATATGACTATTTCTAAACCTTTCAAATCCCATGAAAAATTCTTAACAAGCATACTTATTGCAAGTGCAGAATTTGAAGTTAAGCACATGAATGAAATTCGTAAAAAGGGGCTTATGGAAAGAGCAAAAACAGGAATTCGACCAAGCAGAGTTCCATTTGGTTATAGAATGAGGAGCAAACGAATAGTTATTATTCCAAAAGAAGCGGAAATTGTGCGAAAGGCTTACGAATTGTATTCAACTAATGAATATTCATTGAACACACTTTCTGAAAAGTTATTTGAACTTGGTTATGAATATAAATTGCAAAAAAGCGAGAAAATTCAAAAAGCAACTCTTTCACGAATTTTGAAAAACAAGTTTTATACCGGATATTTTGACTTCCCAGATATTGAAACTCCGATAAAAGGGAAGTATAAACCAATAGTCAGTCAAGAATTATTCGATAAAGTTCAAAAGGTTCTCAAAACTTCAGCAAATGAAAAACAACAAAAACATTGTTTTCTTTATTCAAACTTACTAAGACTTCAAGAAACAGGAAGAATTATGACTGGAGAAATCAAAAAAGGTCGATATATCTATTATACGGCTTTTGATAACAACAAAATTCGGCATTCAGTTAATGAAACAGTTGTTACGGATTTTGTGTTGAATTATCTCAGAGAAATTCGGCTAAGCTTAATCCCAAAAGACATTGTTCAAGAGGTTTTAAAGGAAGAATTAAAACCGATAAAACAAAAATATTCTAACCTAAAACGGAATGTTAGTCGTAAGTACCACAAGGAACTACAATTAAACGACTTCATCGAGGAAAACGGTATAGATGATGAAGATTTCATCGCTGCAAATCAGGAAGATATTGACAATAAGTACAGTAACCTGACCGAAAAAATTTCAAAAACCAAACAAGAAATCCAATATTTGGAGTCAAAATGCAACGAAATTTCTCAAAAACGACTTTACGACTCATTTATTAACCTAAATATGGAAAATCAAAGAGAAATCCTCAAACTGATTACAAATAAATTTGAACTTCAAGGCGATAAAGTCAAAATCACATTCAAACCAACTTTTCGAAAAATCCGTAAAAGATAATTAGTCATAAATTCCTTATTTTTGAATGTACCCGCACATAAAAATGTGCGGGTTTTCTTTTGCATTTCTTAATGTTTTAATTTCGATTTCACCAAATCTTAAAATCTTTTGTAGATTATTTTTCCAGAATATTTTATTGGGAAGTCGTATGGAATGCTCACTTTACTTTTTGCCAAAATGAGTAAAAATAAAAACATACAAGTTCGGAAATTTTAAGGAGTTCAGATTATGCAAAACAAACAAGCGGTTATTTATGCACGTGTATCTAGCAGAGAACAAGAACGTGAGGGATTTTCTATTCCAGCACAGTTAAAATTGCTCAAAGAATACGCACTAAAAAACGGATTTCAAATTGTCAACGAATATTCCGACGCTGAAACCGCCAAGAAGGTAGGTCGAACTAATTATAATGCCATGTTAGCTTTTCTAAAAGAAAACCCTGAAATAAAGACCGTACTTGTAGAAAAAACAGATAGATTATATCGTAACTTCAAAGATTATGTTACTCTTGAAGATTACGACTTAGAAGTTCATCTAGTGAAAGAAGGTAGCATTATTAGCAAAAATTCCAAATCCCATGACAAATTTATCCATGGGATTAAGGTTCTAATGGCAAAAAATTACATTGACAACCTTTCAGAAGAAATCTCAAAAGGATTACATGAGGGACTAGAACAGGGTTATTGGCCATTTCAACCGCCTTATGGATATTTGAGAGGAGGAAAAAAGAATTTAATCATAGATAAATCAAGAATTTTATTCATTCGCAGAGCCTTTGAATTATTTGCAACCGGAAAATTTTCACTTAGAAAATTATGCGAAGAACTTTTTATTGAGGGATATTACTACAAAACTGAAAGACCTAAAATAACTCAATGTGTACTTGAATCAATGCTAAAAAATGTTATCTATGTTGGTCAAATGAATTGTAACGGCATTATTTACCAAGGCAAGCACCCTGCAATAATTTCAAGAGAGATTTTTGACAAAGCACAATTAGCTTTTCATAAAGTGGATAAGTCCAAAGTTCGTAAAAATTTCGATTTTCTATATCCGGGAATAGTAAAATGTGGAGTTTGCGGATATTCATTCTGTGGAGAAAGACAGAAAAAGCACAACATTTATTACCGCTGTTCTCATTTCGACAGGAGTTGCCCTAATACTTGTTATATTTCTGAAAAACATCTTACTCAATCTTTCCGCATGCACTTAAAACGCATTGGATTAGACGAGGATTTATATGAATTGGTAAAATATTCTCTCAAAGAATGTTTGGGCGATGAGCAGGAGTATCACAAAACAGAAGTAACAAGAATTACATCTGAAATTGAACAATGCAAAGAAATTCTAAAAAAGATGTATCTTGACCAAGTAAATAATGTTCTTGACTATAACATGTGGATAAATCTAAAAAACGAATATGAGGTAAAATTAAACCGATTAAGTGCAGAATATCAAAAACACCTCTATGCTAATACAAATTTCTTGGATACAGGGCTGAAAATCCTTGATTTGTGCCGAAAAGCAAGCTTACCAGCTACCGAACTTTCAGCCGAAGAAGTCGCTAATATTATTAGAGAAACATATCTATCTGCTACAGCAAAAGACAAAAGGGTTAAAGTCGTCTTTAAGGAACCGTTTGCGACTATTGAAAATCTCGTAAAACTTGCTAAAAAAGAGGTTGCGGAAGTTGGTTTCGCTGAATTCAAGTCAGCAATAATTTCTTCAAAAGATAAATGTATCGAAAGCATTAAAAAAGAGCCTTTAGGCTCTGATTTTAATTGTTCTAGTTGTTTTAAATGGTGGAGGATAGGAGATTCGAACTCCTGACCCCCTGCGTGCAAAGCAGGTGCTCTACCAGCTGAGCTAATCCCCCATTGGCTCTCGCCTTTGGTGTTTTGCTTTCGCTCCACAATATTTATTATACATGGGGAATTTTTTTTGTAAAGGGGTTAATCAAAAAAAATTTTGCTATTATTTTTAAACATTAAATTATTAATATAAAACGCAGGGCAGAAATTATTCTGTCCTGCGTTAATTATGTATTTTTCACTGCAAACTATTTACAACCAAGTGGCAATGAAATATCCTTTGCGTGTTTAAATTCAATTACAGCTTGTGCCGCTGCAAGTCTTGCTTGTGGAACTCTGAAAGGAGAACAAGACACATAATTCAAGCCAATTCTATGGCAGAATTTTACAGATGCTGGATCTCCACCGTGTTCACCACAAATTCCACGTTTCAAGTGAGGACGAACTTTCAACGCTTTATCAAGAGCAATTTTCATCAATTGTCCTACACCTTCTTGATCAAGAGTTTGGAACGGGTTAGCTGGTAAAATCTTTTGCTCAACATAATTTTGCAAGAATTTCCCTTCCGCATCATCTCTTGAATATCCAAAAGTCATCTGAGTCAAATCGTTTGTACCGAAAGAGAAAAATTCTGCGTGTTCAGCAATTTGATCAGCGGTCAATGCTGCACGAGGAATTTCTATCATTGTACCGAACATATATTCAACTCTTACGCCTTTTTCATCCATAACTTCGTTTGCAACACGTTCTAGAACTCCTTTAACAGTTTTAAGTTCATTTACATGTCCAATAAGAGGAATCATAACTTCTGGTTTTACATTCAATCCTTCTTTTTTCAAATCACAAGCGGCACTAAAAATTGCTCTAACTTGCATTTCATTAATTTCAGGATAAGTTAAACCTAAACGGCAACCTCTTAAGCCCATCATTGGGTTAGATTCAGACATTGCTTCCACGATGTTTAGAAGTTTTTCGTCTTCAGCAGAATCTTCACCTTTTGCCTTTTTAGTTGCAACTTTTGCAATTAATTCTTCTTTATCTGGCAAGAATTCGTGTAGAGGTGGATCTAAAAGTCTGATTGTCATAGATTTTTCGCCTAAAGCTTTGAACATTGCGTAGAAGTCAGAATATTGCATTGGAAGAAGTTTAGATAAAGCTTCTTTTCTAGCTTCAGAAGTTCCAGCAACAATCATCTTTTGTACCCAAGGAAGTCTTTCTGGATCCATAAACATATGTTCTGTTCTACACAAACCAACACCTTCAGCTCCTAATTCAAGTGCTTTTGCAACATCTGCTGGAGTATCAGCATTCGCTCTAACTCCAAGAAGTTTAATTCCATCAACCCAAGCGAACAACTTATTAAAGTTTTCGTCCATTGTTGGAGGAACAAGATGAATTGCACCATCCATAACTTCACCAGTACCACCATCAAGAGAAATAACATCATCTTTATGATAAACAGTTCCATCTCCTGCGGTTAAAGTCTCGTTTTTCAAGTCAATTGACAAATCTTCACAGCCAGCAACACAAGGTTTACCCATACCTTTTGCAACAACTGCTGCGTGAGAAGTCATACCGCCACGTAAAGTTAAAACACCTTGAGATTCAATCATACCGTGAATATCATCTGGGCAAGTTTCGATTCTTACTAAGATAATTTTTTCACCATTTTTACCACGTTCAGCAGCTTCTTCGGTATCAAAAACAATTTTACCAACAGCAGCCCCTGGAGATGCAGCAAGACCTTGAGCAATTTTGTGAGCTTCTTTTTTTGCTTTTGGATCAAAATCTGGCAATAGAACTTGGTACAATTGGTTTGCATCAACAAGCTCAACAGCTCTTTCCTTGTCGATAATACCCTCTTCGCACATTTCAACAGCAATTCTCACAGATGCCTTAGCTGTTCTTTTACCGTTACGAGTTTGCAAAATCCATAATTTACCTTTTTCAATCGTAAATTCCATATCTTGAACATCTTTATAACCTTTTTCAAGCTTTTTCGCAATATCAACATATTGTTTATAAAGTTCTGGCATTTCGTGTTCTAACTCTGCAATAGGTTTTGGAGTTCTAATACCAGCTACAACGTCTTCACCTTGAGCGTTAGTCAAATATTCTCCATAGAATTTATTTTCACCTGTTGATGGGTTTCTAGTGAATGATACACCAGTAGCACAATCATCTCCCATATTTCCAAATACCATTGTTTGAACGTTTACAGCTGTACCATAGTTATGGTCAATTTTGTAATGTTCTCTATAAGCAACAGCTCTAGGAATATTCCAAGAACGGAATACAGCCTCAATAGATTCTTCCAACTGAACATATGGATCTTGAGGAAAATCTTTTCCTGTTTCTTGTTTAATCAATACTTTATATGGTTCAATTAAAGATTTCCAATCTTCTGCATTCAAATCAGTATCAGATTTATAACCTTTTTCTTCTTTAATTCTATCTAGATAATCTTCAAATTTTTGTCTATCAATTTCCCAAGCAACAGAACCAAACATTGTTAAAAATCTGCGGTAACTATCATAACAGAATCTAGGATTGTTTGTTAATTTAATCATTGCTTCAACAGTTTTATCATTCAAACCAAGGTTCAAAATTGTTTCCATCATACCTGGCATAGAAAGTCTAGCACCAGAACGAACAGAAACTAACAATGGATTTTCAGAATCTCCAAACTTTTTGCCTGTTTGAGCTTCTATATCTTTCAATGCAGTTTTAACTTCATCCATAAGTCCTTTTGGCATTGTATTATTATGGTTAATATAGTCCATACATGTTTCAGTTGTAATTGTCAATCCTGGAGGAACAGGCAAGCCAAGGTTTGTCATTTCTGCCAAGTTAGCTCCTTTACCGCCAAGCAAGTTTCTCATTTCTGAGTTTCCTTCTCTGAATAACCATACACGTTTTTCTGTCATAATTGTCTCCTTTAATAAACTAATAAACTTGCAGATAACTAATATTTAAAATAATATCATAAAAATTCTCGTGTTAATAAAAATTTTTATTTTTAGAAATAATACACCTCTGGGTGTTGTTTTATTTCTGGAATTTGCTTCCTTAGTGCAAAACGCTGATACTTTGAGTCTTTTTGCAAAACAACTTTGTCCATTTGTTCTATTGTGTTATAGCCCATTTTTCTTGCTATTTCATTAATCCTTGCGAATTTTGCACGTTTTTGTTCTGGATTAAGTTTAGAAAAATCAGCTTGAGCTTTCTCTAAATAATTATTTAAGCCGAAATTGTACAGTTTATTTTGCAAAAATTCAACTTTTGCAATTGCATTTTGATATAATTTTTCTTCATTCAAGCCTTTGGATTGAGAAACTACACCCTTTATTCTTAATCTATCAATCATTATCCCTAAGTCTGTAACACTTGTTGTTATAGGCAATCTAGCAAAAAGTATCGCAATATATTTATCATCTAAAGTTGAAAAATCTTGCGTTTTTAATATATTTTCAAAAATCGTGTTTGCAAATATTTTTTCTGAATCTTGAGGTAGATTTTGTGGTTTCAACTCTTCTGAGGAAAGTTTTTCATAATTTTGGAGAGTTGCAATTTTTCTATAATGAGGCACAAAATCATCTCCCAATCCCAACATTTTTCTAACTTTTGGGAATGCTTTATCTATCAAATCAGACTTTGTGTCAGAAACAAGATGACGTGTTTCTGTAACAATCTTTGAAAATTTTAACGCTACTTTTTGAACGCCTTGAGCAAACTCTTCTTCTTGCATTTGTTTCATTGAAATAGATGCAGACTTAACATTTTTATCCACTTCTGTACTTAAAGTGGCAATCAGGTCCTTATGTTTGTCATTTTTAAATTTAGGGAAATGAATTAAATCCCCATTAGATAAATCTCTATGATACCTATTTAGATTTAATTTATCCGCTAAAGTTTTTTTCACCCCTAAAACTTCTACCATATAAGAATCAAAATCAGTTGTCCCAGGTCTATGACATTGATTAACACTTTGCTGAATTGTATCAAATCCTTTATCTTGAGCAATAATTAAATCTTCTATGTTTTCAGATTTTTCCAAATCACTCAAAATTTCAGTTGGTTTAATCCAACGATTTTTCTTATATTCTTGAACGGATTTATTTAGTCCTTTAAACTCTTCTTTAATAGATTGTTTTACATCTGTTGAAAATTCCTGTACACTTTGCGATATTTTAGAAATTCTATCTTTTGCAAGTTTTTTCAAAAACGCACTGCCACTTGGCTTTTTAACTCCATAATAAACTAATAATGCTCCACCTGTAATCATTCCAAAAGGGAAAATCTTTTTTGCTTTCTCTTCAAAAGAATTATTTTTATCACCTTGGAATTTTGGAGTTTTATTCTCAGTCCTTTGTGGTATCACAAAAGAATTTACTGCCCCTATTTTTTCAGTAATTAAATCCACCATAAAAAGACCCTTATTTTAGTATAGGATATTAATACCGCAAAATAAAAAAATTTGCTATATGTTACAAAATATTATAAAATCAATATAAAAGAGAGGTATATTATGCAAAAAACTATTTGGGAGAAATACGCAGAAGTTCTTGTAGATTATTCTACAAATGTACAAAAAGGAGATTTAGTTGTAATCCGTGCAGAATCAATGTACGCAAAAGAATTGGTCCGTGCCGTTTATAAAAGAGTTTTAGAAAGAGGAGGAAATCCTGTTGTCAGAACATCTTTTGGCGATATGGCAGAATTATTTATTAATAACGCATCAGAAGAACAGCTAGATTATATTGACCCAATGACAAAACTTGAATACGAATCCGTTGACAAATATATTTCAATCGGAGCTCCACTAAATACTAAAAATATGGCAAGGGTTGATTTAGAAAAACTTTCTCGCAGAGGGAAAGCAACTAAACAATTATCTGAAATTTTGATGAAGCGTTCTGCTGAAGGTACAGCGAAATGGGTTATCGCAGATGTTCCAACCCACGCTCTTGCTCAAGAAGCAAAAATGTCTTTTGATGAATACTCAGAATTTTTGTTTAAATCTTGTTATCTAGATTTAGACGACCCTGTTGCAAAGCTAAAAGACCTAGATGAAAAACAAACAAAATGGGCAAATTATTTGAATAATGTAAAAGAAATTCATATCACAGGTGAAAAAACAGATATTAAATTTAACGTTGAGGGAAGAAAATGGATAAGCTGTTCTGGAATGAACAATTACCCAGATGGAGAAGTATTTACTTCACCAGTAGAAGACGGAATCAATGGGGAAATTTATTTTGATTATCCTCAAAATTATAGAGGTAATTCTGCAAACGGAGTTCATCTATGGATAAAAGATGGTTTAATTATTAAAGCAGAAGCCGAAAGAGGAGAAGAATTTTTACACGCAATGATAAATATGGATGATGGCTCACACGGAATTGGAGAAATTGCCATCGGCACAAATGAAGAAATCCAAGAAATCACCGGCAACATCTTATTTGACGAAAAAATCGGAGGAGCAATTCATATGGCTGTTGGAGCATCATACCCTGAAACTGGCGGGAAGAATGTATCAGGCTTGCATTGGGATATGATTAAAAACATGAAAAATGGTGGAAAGATATACGCCGATGGAACACTTATCTATGAAAATGGGAAAATGTTAATATAATTTTTCATTTTATACTTTTACATATTAAAAAATCCTCAAATTATTTCGAGGATTTTTTTTACAAGTAGCAAAATTTATTTTTAGGGGTTTTAAAACATTAAAGATATAAAAATATAAGGGGTATGTATGCAAATTTCTCGAGTACAAGCAAATTATTTTACTAATTATCAAAATAATAATATTCGTACAAATACAAAATCACAAACACCTGCTGCGAATTTTAACCGAGCAGAAAGTAGCAATCCATTTGCGAAAGTTCCAGTAAATTACAAATATGGGGCAAATATTCACTTTGGAGAATACATTGACCCAAACAGAACCGTACCACATGTTGATTATGAAGAATATTTAGCTCTAAAACCCGCAGCAAAAGAAAGATTAAAAAGAAGATACCAGACCTTTTTATCTAAAAAAACAAATATCAAAGGATTATTTGATAATAAATACACTACAAATCCTCTTTCTAACGAAAAAACAGTAGAAGCATTTTTTGATGTAGCCAAAATGTATAACAAATACAAAGGTCAACCAATTATCTGTTTAGGCAGAAGCCCAAAATGGTTCTTAAATACTTCTCTATGGATGAAAGATGGTATTGATGGATATGATTTCGTTGCTTTTTCAAAATATTGGTACCGTCCAGATCCAATTGATGGAGTAAAGCTAATTCCAAGTATGGCTCCAACTGAAAAAGAAATAAAATCATACAGAAAATATTTAGATAGAATTCAAGCTGATCCAAAATCTATTGTTGCATTCCACGAAGCCACTGGGAAGAAAACAATTATCACAGACTTTATCGCAACAGGTAAAGGAGCTGCTTCGTTCCTAGATGTTATGGGACATTATGCAAAAGATGAAGGGATTTTAGAAAAATTTGCCAAATCTATCGAAATTGTAGGAATTGGCTCTATTGATTATCTAGAAAGTTTAAACCCGTACATCGAAGAGTTTTCAGATCCAAGCGTTCCTCTACCTCCAATATTACAAAAATATGGAAGAGATATTAAACAACACTTCTACAATATCCAGAATTTCGAAATGTTTAAAGATATGTTGATGAACCAAAACGTGAATGAATGCCGTTCTACATACTATCCACATCAAGCTTGGACAGTTTATCAACCTGATAAATTTAAAACAGGTTTGATTAAAGATATGAGTAAGGTTAAAGAAATTCGAGAATCAATTCCAACTACAAAAGGAGATTGTATGTCACACTTTAGCCCTGCAATGTTTGATTTCAGAAATTTGTTGAGCTTCCACATTTTTGACGAATTAGATAAAGCAAATCTTCTAATTGAAAAAGGAGATAGAGAAAAAGCTAAAAAAAGATTCAAAGCAACAAAACGATTTGTTCGAGAATTAAAAAAAGCTATGTAAGATACTAAAAAAAGCCTCGAAATAATAACGAGGCTTTTTGTTTGTCGAAATAATAATAAAAGAACCGATTTGAATAAATCGGTTCTTTTGTACTTTGTATGGTTTGTAAAGATTAACGTTTTGAGAATTGGAATCTTTTACGAGCTCTTTTTCTACCATATTTTTTACGTTCTTTAACACGTGGGTCTCTTGTTAATAGACCTTCTAATTTTAGAACATTTTTAAATTCTTCATTAGATTTAACCAATGCTCTTGAAATACCGTGTCTGATTGCACCACATTGAGATACAACACCACCGCCAACAGCTTTAACTCTAACGTCAAATCTGTCTTGAGTTTCAGTTAATACAAGTGGTCTGTAAACTAACATTTCGATAGCTGGTCTGTTGCCGATATAATCAGCTAATTTTTTACCATTAACGAAAATTCTACCGCTTCCTTTAACCAATTTTACAACTGCAATAGAGGTCTTTCTGCGGCCAGTAGCCATAATATCTTTATCTGCCATTATTTAGCCTCCTTTTCAAGTACAACTGGTTTTTGAGCAGCATGTGGATGCTCAGGACCAACGTAAACTTTTAATTTGTTGAATTGTTCAGCACCTAGAGTATTGTGTTGTAACATACCACGAACAGCATGTTCAATAACGATTCTAGGATCTTTTTCCATCAATTCTTTGAAGCTTGCAGATTTCAATCCACCTGGGTAACCAGTGTGGTGTAAATAAATCTTGTCAGTTTCTTTCTTACCTGTAACTTTCACTTTTTCTGCATTGATAACGATTACAAAATCGCCAGTATCAACGTTTGGAGTGTATTCAGGTTTGTTTTTACCTCTCAAAATGTTAGCAACTCTAACTGCCAAGCGACCTAATGTTTCGCCTTCAGCATCGATTACATACCATTTTCTTTCAACTTCTAGAGGTTTTGCTGAATATGTTTTCATTGCATTTCTCCGTTTTATTATTTTAATACATTACTTTCATTAGTGTTAATCCATACGGACTAACGGTCATTCCCGCCTTTGTGCGGTCTTTAGCTTCCAAAACTTCTTTCATATGCTCTGGAGCTAAATTGTGTCCTTCTATTTCTAGAAGAGTTCCGACAATTGTTCTTACCATATTATACAAAAATCTATTTCCGATAATATCGATTGAAACTTTGTCGCCGACCTTTGAAACTGTTGCTTCATATATAGTGCAAATTTTGCTTGGGTTTAGCGTACCAGAACTTTTGAAACTAGAAAAATCGTGTTCTCCTAACAAATAATTCAAAGATTTTTGCATTCTTTCAACATCTGTTTTAAATTTCACCCTCAACAAATCTCCATCAAAAGCATTCTTACAACGACGATTTATAAATTCAAATCTGTAATGTCGCTTCTTAGCAGTTTTTTGAGCATGAAAGGAGTCATCAACTTCTTTTATTTCAGAAACAGAAATATCATCTGGTAAGATTTCATTTATAGAATAGAGAAACTTTGAAGCAACAATCGTTTCATCCGTATCAAAATGAACTACCTGAGCAAGTGCATTCACACCCTTATCTGTTCGTCCTGAAAAAATTGCCCTAATCGGTCGGTTATATTGTGAAGCGTTTTCTGAAGTTTGTTCAGTGTATCGCTTGCCTAATATCAATGTACAAAGTGCTTTTTCTAGTTCGCCTTGTATTGTCGGAGCCTCTATCGGTTTGCCACCTTCGAGTTGAATTTGGCTCCCCGAATAGTTTTTCCCGACATATTGAACTGAAATTGCATATCGCATTCTGTAATTACACCAATTGAATTAGTGCCATCTCAGAAGCGTCACCACGTCTTGGTGGTAAGTGGTAAATTCTAGTGTATCCACCATTCTTTTCAGAATATTGTTTACCAATTACTACAAACAATTTTCTTAAAACTGTTTGAGAAGCTAATTTTTTATCAGCTTGTGGTGCTTCAAATACTTCTCCAGTTGCTAAATCCATATATTTACCAGTTTCTTTGTTGTAAATATATTTAGCAGCTTGACGGATTGAGTTTAAATCGCCTTTTTTTGCAAGAGAAATAACTTTTTCAGCATATGGTTTCAATGCTTTTGCACGAGCCAATGTTGTAGTTATTTCACCGTTTACAAAAAGTTCAGTAGCTAAAGAACGCAACAAAGCCTTTCTTTGGTCTTGCGCTTTTCCTAGCGTATGTTTTTTTGTTTGGTGTCTCATTTTTTTATCCTTTACTTAATTAATTGTATTGTCATTTCTTAATCGAATTAACCGATTAAATCTTCTTCTTCAACTGGGCTTGGAGCTAAGTCTAAACCGAAGTGGTGAAGTCTCTCAATAACTTCGTCAGATGATTTCTTTCCGAAGTTTTTGATATTTAGCAAATCATGTTCTGATTTTTTCAATAATTCTGCCATTGAATTGATGCTTGCTCTTTTCAAGCAATTGTAAGCTCTTACAGACAATTCCAACTCCTCAATTGTCATTGAAGGAGTTTCTTCTTCTTCAGCTTCTTTTTCTTCAACTTGTGGCAATGGAGCAATTGCAGGTTGACCTGTAATTGAAGCAATTTGCATAAAGTGTTCGATTAAAAGATTTGAAGCTTGGCTTAGAGCATTTTGAACATCAATTGATCCGTTAGACCAGATTTCAAGAGTTAATTTATCGAAGTCTAATGCGTCACCAACACGAGCACTTTCTACATTGTAGCTTACACGTTTGATTGGCATAAATGTTGCATCGATAGGTAGAACATCAATTGAAGCTTCTTTTGCATCTCTTGGAACATCATGCGGAACATATCCTTTACCTGTGTCAACAATAACATCAGCGTGGAATGAACCACCATCAGCTACTGTACAGATTAACCAGTCAGGGTTAACTACTTTAACTCCAGCAGGTAATTGAATATCACTTGCTAATACAGGACCAGGTTTATCAACATCAATTCTTAAGTGTTGTGATTCTTTAGAATCAGTTTTAACAACTAAACCTTTTAGGTTTAACATTACGTCAATAACGTCTTCTAAAACACCAGGAATTGCTGTGTATTCGTGAGTAATACCTTCGATTCTTGCACTTGTAACAGCTGTACCTTCTAGACTTGATAATAATACACGTCTTAGAGAGTTACCGATAGTAGTACCGAATCCTCTTTCTAATGGTTCAATTACAAACTTACCGTATTGTGAACCGTCAGAACTTGTCGCTGTATCAACACATTTAATTTTTAATTCCATTATTTTATTCTCCTAGTTAAAATCTACTTAATTGCTAGTTATTTAAGCGAATGCTTATCTACTTACAATTCCTACTTAGAATAATATTCGATTACAAGTTGTTCCTTGATTTCTGGATCTAATTCTTCTCTTTCAGGAATTCTGTCAAATGTAATTTTCAAAGCATCTTTATCGATTGTCATCCAAGCTGGAGCACAAGCCATATCGATCATTTCCATTACATCTTTCAAGTATTTAGCACTCTTTGATTTAACTGTGATAACATCACCTGGTTTTACTAAGTATGATGGAATATCAACTTTTTTATCATTTACAAGAACGTGACCGTGGTTAACGATTTGTCTTGTTTGTTTACGAGTGATACCGAATCCTGCTCTGAATAAGATGTTGTCTAATCTTGTTTCTAATAATTGAAGTAAGATTGTACCTGTAACGCCTTTTCTTCTAGTAGCTTCGTTGTAGTATCTAACGAATTGTTTTTCGCTCACTAGGTATGTGAATCTGATTTTTTGTTTTTCAGCTAGGTGAAGAGCATATTCAGAAAGTTTTTTTCTAACTGCACCATGTTGACCTGAAGCTGTTTGTCTCATAGAAGTTGTTAATTTTCTGTTTGACAAATCTTTTACTTTTTTATTTCTAAATAATTTATTAGTTGGTCCTGTATATCTTGACATTTTTTAATTTTCTCCTTTTCTTTGTGCGGGGCATCTATGGTTTGCGTTTGGACTATTCCGCAAGCCCCCGCTATGTAACTTTATATTTTTCGCAATTATGCGAATAGAGCATACTATACTCTACGTTTTTTAGGAGGACGACATCCGTTGTGAGGAATTGGAGTTACATCTTTAATTAATGTAATTTCTAATCCTGCTGCTTGGATAGCTCTGATTGCAGTTTCTCTACCTGAACCAGGTCCTTTGATATGAACTTCAACTTTTTTCATACCTTGGTCGATTGATTTTTTTGCTACCATTTCAGCTGCTGATTGAGCTGCGAATGGAGTGCCTTTTCTAGCACCTTTGAAACCTGATGCTCCAGCTGTTGCCCAGGCAATAGCATTACCTTGAGTATCAGTAGAAGTTACGATTGTATTGTTAAAAGTAGATTGAATATGTACAACCCCTTGCAATACATTTTTCTTTTCTTTTTTCTTTGTTTTTTGTGGTCTTGCCATTTTTTTATCCTTTATCTTTTTTTACTTTTCTTTCTATTTTCCCGCCAATGCAATCATTAATTGCTTAACTTCTTACACATTTGTCTCTGTCACAACGGCGGCAATGTGTCGGCTAATGCCTATTTTTTCTTAGAAACTGGTCCTGTTTTCTTTCCACGTTGAGTTCTAGCATTAGTTTTTGTTCTTTGACCTCTGCATGGAAGTTTACGTTTGTGACGTAATCCTCTGAATGAACCGATTTCTTGTAATCTTTTGATGTTCATTGTAACTTCACGTCTCAAGTCACCTTCAATGTGATAGTTAGACAATTCGTTACGTAATAATTTAATATCTTCATCTGTTAGGTTATCTGTTCTTAAGTCTGGTGAAATACCTGTTGCTTCTAAGATTTTCTTAGCTCTTGCAGGTCCAATACCATAAATATAAGTTAATGCTATTTCCATTCTTTTGTTACGAGGTAAATCTACCCCTACTAATCTTGCCATTAATTTTTTCTCCTTTAATTCTTGGTTGTTAGATTTTTTTGGGTATGAGGCATAAATACTTCCTCACCATCCACCGTAAAAGCTCGTGGGTTCAGCCATTTAAATAAAAAGATTATCCTTGACGTTGTTTGTGTTTAGGGTTTTCACAAATAACAGCAATTCTGCCTTTTCTTTTGATACATTTGCATTTGTCGCAAATTTTTTTAACTGATGATCTTACTTTCATTGTTTTTTCCTTTTTATTTTGTATTGTACGTGAGATTTTCTGTAATTATTTAAGTCTGAAGGTAATTCTTCCTTTTGACAAATCGTAAGGCGTCATTTCAACTTTTACTCTGTCACCTGGCAAAATTCTAATGAAATTCTTTCTGATTTTGCCTGATATATGTGCCAATATTTCGTGTTCGTTTTCTAGCTTAACTTTGAACATTGCATTTGGCATGGATTCAATAATCGTACCTTCTAGTTCTATTACGTCTTTTGCCATATTTTCCTCATTTTCGGCTTGGTAAACTTTCGCACACTACATGCGATATTTTAATCTTACCTCTAAAATATTTGATTGCAAGCGATTATCTTAGGGTTTTAAGCTATCTTAACACTCGAAATTATATTACTGTTTTTATAAAAATACCACACAACTACTATTTTTAGATGTTAGCTGTAAACCTTACATAGTAAATACTTTAACATGATTGTAAATTTTTATTAACATTTTCTAATGTGCGTATTTTAAATTAAACAGTATGCCCAAATTTTGAAAGAAATTAATCTTCCGAAATAATTTGCACAGATTTTATTCATTATGATAACATGTTATGTATGGATAATATTGAGAGCGTTACAATAAAAAAAATGACCGCAGATGATGTTGACAAAATTATTGCAATTGAATCCGAAGCATACGGAGAACATCATTGGTCGAAAGATTCTTTTTTGAACGAAATCCACAATGAACTAGCTAGATATTACACATTATTTACTTCTTCTGGGGAAATTGCAGGATATGCTGGCACTTGGCATATTTTAGATGAAGCGCACATCACAAATATCGCAATTTCGCCTAATTATAGAAGAAGAGGATATGGAGAAGCTCTACTAAAAAGAGTTATTGATGACTGCTATACTGAAATGATTAAATACATAACATTAGAAGTCAGAGTAAGTAACACTCCTGCAATCAACCTTTATACAAAATACGGCTTTTCATCATTTGGGACAAGAAAAGGTTATTATCAAAACAACAACGAAGATGCACTTATTATGTGGACAAAAAACATCTTCTTTGACGAGTACAAAATTCCATACCAAAAAACTATAAAAGAACTTGAAGGGAAAATTAACATACAATGACACAAGAAGTATTGATACCAAAAATGAGAAGGTTAGACAAACGGCATCGAGAAATAAAGATTCCGTTTATAAATCTTGTGCTTATTTTTTGTAGCATCTTATTCCTTATCGCAACAACTTTTGTAAACTTAAATATCAAACACTACATAATTCCGATTGATTTATTCACAAATAAGGCTTTGTGTTCAGATAATTTCATTTACAGCTTTTGGATAGTTCCTCAAATTCCAGCAGTAATGATGATTTGTTCAGTTTTAGGGAAAAGAATGGCTGTAACAACAGTTATGCTTTACATTCTAGCAGGATTACTATTTCTTCCAATATTTGGGCTTGGCGGGGGAATAACCTATTTATCTGAATTTGGATTTGGATACATCTTGGGATATATTCCAGCCGTTGTTTTTGCAGGGAATATATTGCATCAAAAATATTCTTTCCCGAATATGATTAAAGCATCAATTCTCGGAGTTTTGATAATTCACCTAATTGGAATTTTTTACATGTTGATAATTGCATTATTTAAACACGCAGATAGTTCATTTATAAGCGGGTGGATTGCTGCACAAAGTGGACTTAAGGTGCTATATGATATTATTATAAGCTTTTTAGCCATTATGATTGGGAAATATTTTCACGAATTTCTAAATTTTATTCTTGATTAACATCAAAAATATTTGCTCAAATCCACAAAATATGCTACAATGACCAGCATAAGGATAGAGTAGAGTTATGAATTTTATAAAAATATTATCAGAAGTACCAATAGGCATTGTTTTAGTTGTATTTATCGCATCTACAATATACTGCTTGGTTAAATATTTAGATACTGGGAAAAATTTGAATGTTTTAATTCGATTTATTTCAACATTCAAGAGAAATGATTTAAACTTTAGATTCAAAGAACTTGATACTTGGATGGCTTCAAATCCATATGTATCAGCAATTTGGAATGAATTTAAAAACACCCTTGTTTTTTCAGAATCAGTAGCATTAAAAACTCAAGGGAATGTAAAATATCAAGATATTTCTTCCACAGTACAAAATGTCCAAACGACGACTGACCCATTGTATTTTTTCAACGAAGAAACTCTAATCACTTCAAAATTCAACTCAAAATTAATTCAAACAATTCCTACAATATTAACGGGTTTTGGGCCATTATTTACATTTTTGAACATTGCAATCGCATTTGGACAAATCGATTTTTCAACCCAAGAAAAAACTCTTGCTTCAGTTTCTGGATTTTTAGTTAGTATGCAAATGGCAGCTTTGGTTTCAGTAATTGCGGTAGGTTCATCTTTAGTATATTTAATGATTGAAAGAATTCTTTATAACAAATTGTGTAAAAATCCATTAATTACAATCCAAGAAATGATGGGGAATTTATTTGCAAGTATTACTTCTGAAAAATTCTTATACGAACTTTTAAGAGAAACAAAAATCCAAAATAACAATTCCTCAAATCTCATCGATGGTATGCCAGAACAATTTAAAACAGCTTTCGATTCTAGTGTCGCAAGCAACCTCGTTCCATATTTGGAGAACTTGATATTTGGATTAAACCAATTAAATAAACAATTGAAAGAAAATGTAAAACTCTCAAAATCAGATGACGTAGATGAGTTATTTTAAAAAGTAAAAGGTCAAAATGGCAATTATATACAGACAACAAAATAAAGAAGATGACACATCTGGAAATATTTTCTGGGTAACAATGGCTGACTTATTACTGGGATTAGCCGTAATTTTTATTACGTTGTTTGTTCTTGCAATGACTGGATTTTCTCAACAAACAGTTCAACAACAACAAGTTCAAATGAATGTATCCGAAAAAATTAGCGAAGGTATGAAAAACTCTGACATTGATGCTGATATAGACAAAATGACAGGAGATTTAAAAATATCTGATGGAGAGCTTTTTGCCTTAAATAGTTCTGAACTCACTCCAGAAGGGAAAAAGTTATTAGACAAACTTGCTCCTATATATATAAATACAATCTTTGCAGATAAAGAACTAGCTGGACAAATTGATAATATAATCATCCAAGGACATACAGATTCTCAAACATTCGCAGGGGTAAATTCTAAAGAAGAACAGTTTATGCGGAATATGGACTTGAGTTTGAGAAGAGCAAATGCTGTCGCTGAGTATATTTTTAGGACTCAATATGACAAAAAATATGCTGACGATTTTAGGAAAAAACTGGTTGTTGAAGGAAAAAGCTTTAATGAACCAGTATTAGTAAATGGTAAAGAAGATTTTGCAAGAAGCAGACGAGTTGAATTAAAAATAAAAGTAAAAAACTGGGATGTTTCAAAAGCATTAGGATTACGGAAGTAGGAAAATGATAAACGAACAAAATATATTAGAAACAATTAACATGATTAAGTTGTACAATCTTGATATTAGAACAGTTACACTTGCATTAAGTTTAAGAGATTGTATTTCAGAAGATATAGACAAACTTTGCGATAATATTTATAACAAAATAAAAAAATACGCAAAAAATCTTGTTACATATGCTGATGAATTGGCAGATGAATATTCAATCCCAATTATCAATAAAAGAATTGCAGTTACACCAATTTCATTTATCGGAGAAGCATGCAAAAATCCTGATTACGTTAGAATTGCACAAGTCTTAGATAAAGCCGCAAAAGAAGTTGGAGTAAATTTTGTTGGTGGTTTTTCTGCCCTTGTAGAAAAAGGATGTACAAAAGGAGATAACTTATTAATAGAAAGTATTCCAGAAGCCCTTGCAACAACAGAAAGAGTTTGTTCATCAATAAATTTAGCATCTTCAAAAGCTGGCATAAATATGGATGCAGTTTTAAAAATGTCAGAAATCATTAAAAAATCAGCAGAATTAACAAAAGACCAAGATAGCATCGGAGCAGCAAAACTCGTTGTATTTTGCAATGTTCCAGGAGATAACCCTTTTATGGCTGGGGCTTTTTGCGGAATGGGTGAACCTGAATGTGCATTGAATGTCGGAGTTTCTGGACCTGGTGTTGTAAGAGCCGCAGTAGAAGCATTACCTGACGGTGCTGATATGAGTGAATTAGCAAACAAAATTAAAGAAATTGCATATAAAATCACTTCAACAGGGGAACTTGTTGGGCGTAAATTAGCAAAAAAATTAGATATCCCATTTGGAGTAATCGATTTATCTTTAGCTCCTACTCCAGCCCCTGGAGATAGCGTTGCAGGGATTTTCCAAGCTATGGGACTTGAACACGCTGGAGCTCACGGAACAACCGCCGCTTTAGCAATGTTAAATGATGCTGTTAAAAAAGGTGGAATTATGGCAAGTTCACACGTTGGCGGATTATCAGGAGCATTCATCCCTGTTTCAGAAGATGCAGGAATGATTGAAGCGGCCGAAAAAGGATACCTTACTTTTAACAAATTAGAAGCAATGACTTCTGTTTGTTCTGTTGGTCTTGATATGATTGCTATTCCTGGAGATACCCCATCAAGTACAATTGCGGGTATGATTGCGGATGAAATGGCAATTGGAATGATTAACAAGAAAACAACAGCTGTTAGAGTAATTCCTGCCGCAGGTAAAAAAATCGGAGATTATATTTCTTATGGCGGACTTCTAGGCGAAGCCCCAATCATGCCAGTAAATGAACTATCTTCTGCAAAATTCGTTAATAGAGGTGGGAGGATTCCTGCACCTATTCATAGTCTAAATAACTAGGAAAGAGGTAAAATACAAATGGCTACGGCTAATTCAATATCAAAATTTGAAAACAGTTTAAGAGAATTTTTAATAAACGTTATGGCTGATAAGTATGGAGATGCTAAGTCTTATGCGTATCGCTATAACAACTTGAAAGTGTTTATGGATCCAAAACGTTGCTCAGACCCACACTTTTTCGTGAGTATTGGAATTTCCGAAGCAAATTTCTCTATTCTTGATGGCAAAAAACTTGATGGCGGACTTGGAGCAGAAGATGGCTATGTAAAAAGATGGAGCGACAGAGTAAACATCAACAATGAATTAAGAGCACACTGGAAAATAATTAAAGAAGCAATTGCAGCAGAACAAGAGGAAGATACAGGTAAAAAATCATCTGTAACTCTTCGTTTGCGTAGAGCCGAAAATTCTCAAGATAATTTGGATGTCGATATGACTGGTACTGGTATTGATAAAACTAAGCGAGAAGCTAAAACAAAACGCTTATTGAAAATGAAAAATAATGTGTTAGACTCAAACAAAAAAGACGATAAAGACAAACCCAAAGAATAACGAGGAGGCTAAAAATGAAAACCCTTCATGAATTAGCAATCAAACTACAAGAATCAATTATTAAACAACAAGAAGATTCACACAACGCAGCAAATTTGAATGTAACGAAATATAATAACTTGAAAATTAGGATGGATACTCGTTATGCGTATCCTCATGCCATTATTTGCATCGGAATTTCAGAAGCAGTATTCAATATTGCAGAAGGGACTAAAACAGACGGCGGACTTGGACCAGATGAGAAATATGTAAAGAAATGGCTTGCTAACAGTACAGTCATTTCAGATTTAAAAGAAATTTATATTTCATTAGGAGAACTCGTAAAAGCCGAAGAACAAGACAAAGCTATTGCTCAAGAAGGGGAAGCTGACGAAGTTAAACGTGATGCCCCAAGGAAGAAAAAGAAATTTAGAAGTCTTTTAGATATGGCAATGCCTGTTGACGGAATTCCTGTTGATGGGGAAAATCTAGAAGATGATGACTCTGCGTATAATGTTGAAGTTGACCCAGAAGAAGCGATGTCAGAGGATAAGGTTTGTACTGAAACAGTAGATGAAATCAAAAAAGATTTAAAATCTTATTTAAAATCAATATTCAGATTAGGAAAGTAATTTCTGCATATATTATAAACAAAGCGGCGATTGGAATATCCAATCGCCGCTTCTTTAAAATGTCTTTCTTTATTCCACACTCGGAATACTCATACTACGTTCCAGATGCAATGTATCAATCATCTTATTCAATTTAGTAAAAACTTCTCTAAATTGCGGAATAGATAAACTTTGTTTACCATCACTCAACGCAGTTGCAGGATTGTGATGAACCTCTACCATAACACCATCTGCACCTACAACCAATCCCGCCTTAGCCATTGGCTCTATCAAATATCTTTGACCTGTACCGTGGCTTGGGTCAACAATAATTGGCAAGTGTGACAATTTTTTGATAACTGGAACTGCTGCAATATCCATCAAATTTCTAGTAAACGCATTATCAAAACTTTTCAAACCTCTTTCGCACAAAATTACTTGTTCATTTCCATTATATAAAATATGTTCCGCTGCTAGTAAAAATTCTCTTATTGTACTTGCAGGTCCACGCTTCAAAACAACAGGTTTGTTACATTTCCCAACAGCCTTGAGGAGTCGGAAATTTTGCATATTCCTTGCCCCAACTTGGATTACATCCGCATAATCACAAACTAAATCTAAATCCTCAACATCCATAAGTTCCGTAACAACAAGAAGCCCTGTTGCTTCTCTTGCTTGAGCCAAGTACTTAAGAGCCTTTTCTCCTAAACCATCAAAATCATAAGGTGAAGTTCTTGGTTTAAAAGCACCACCTCTTAAAAACTGACAGCCTAATTCTTTAGCGGCAGTTGCGACCTCTAAAAGTCCTTCATAATCTTCTTCAACTGAGCAAGGTCCAACCATAAATACTGGTCTATTTGCACCTCCAACTTTCACCCCATTAGAAAACTCAATAATGGTGTCATCCGATTTTCTATCTCTTGAAGCTAATCTAAAAGGTTCACGAATAAATTTAATTTGCATAACTCCATCCAAAGCGTCAATTCGATTTGGAGAAAGAGTTGTTTTATCACCTAATGCGTCAATTACAGTATGCACATCTCCCTCGTGAACGATTACACGAAAGCCATGTTCATTCAATAAATCGGTTACAGCTTTTATATTTTCAGCCGTAGCATCTCGTTCCATAATTATAATCATTGCTATTCATTCCTCATTTTGCATTAAGTACAATTATTAAAATTATAAAAAATAAAAAAAAATAATCAATTTATAATTTGGATGAAAAAAATGAAAAAGTTCGTTTCCTCTAACGCATTTAGTAAGAGATACTTCGCTTCGCTCAGTATGACAAAATTCCATACGGTCATTCCTAACTGGTTTCGGAATCTCTATCTAAACAAACCCGCGAGAAATATTAAACACTGATAAGCCCAAAAATGTTGCAGATGAGCCCAAAATTTCCTCGATTTTTAAAAGTCTATTATATTTAGCAATTCTCTCCCCTCGAGAAAGTGAACCTGTTTTAATCAGACCACTATTAACCCCGACAGATAAATCTGCAATAAATGTGTCTTCCGTTTCTCCAGAGCGGTGAGAAATTACAGTTGTATAACCATTTGATTTTGAGAATTTTATTGCATCCAAAGTTTCAGAAAGAGTCCCAATCTGGTTAGGTTTAATCAAAACAGAATTAGCACAACATTTTTCTACACCCATTTTAATTCGTCGTAAATTCGTCACAAATAAATCATCTCCAACAAGTTGACACCTATTTCCTAACTGTTTTGTCAAAAAATCCCAACCAGCCCAATCTTCTTGTGATAATCCATCTTCTATCGAAACAATAGGAAATTCCTCTACCAATTTCGACAAAATTTCAACAAACTCTTCACTTGAATATCCTTGCCCACGAATATAATATTTATTCCCATTAAAAAATTCGCTTGATGCCACATCTAGACAAATTTTCACACTATCAGTTGAATAACCAGCAGTTAAAATTGCATCAATTAAAAGTTCAATAGCTTCAATATTAGTTTCGAGTTCTGGGGCAAAACCACCCTCATCTCCTACCCCAACAGATAATCCTCGTTTTTTCAAAATGGATTTTAGTGAATAAAAAATTTCAGCACCGATTTGAATAGCATGAGAAAAATTTTCAGCCCCAACTGGAGAAATCATAAATTCTTGAAATTCTAAATTATTATTAGCATGAACTCCCCCATTCAAAATATTCATCATAGGAACAGGAAGAGTATTCCCGCAAATCCCGCCTAAATACTCATACAATTCCTGTCCATAATACTTTGCAGCAACTCTAGCACAAGCAAGTGAAACACCGAGAGTTGCATTTGCTCCCAATTTCCCCTTATTATCAGTCCCCTCAAGTTCAATTATTTTTTTGTCTATATCATATTGTTTGGAAACATCATCTCCAATTAATGCAGGTGCAATAATTTTATTCACATTATTTACGGCAATCATAACACTTTTACCGCCATAAATTTCAGAATTTTTATCTCGTAATTCCACAGCTTCAAATTTTCCTGTTGAAGCACCAGAAGGAACAGAAGCACAGGCTTTTTCTCCTGAATATAATTCAACTTCTACCTCCAAAGTTGGATTACCTCGAGAATCTAAAATTTGACGAGCATGAATATTTTTAATTGAAGATGACATAATTTTTCCCCTAAATTTTATACTTTTAATATAAGAAAAAATTAAACTCTCTTACAATTAGTAATACGTTTTAGGCTAGATGGTTATAAATTTCAGATGGAGCATTAATTAAAATAGTAGCACCATTTTCAAGTAAAAACTTTTCATCTCGGAAGCCCCATGTTACGCTTATACATGGCATTTTGGAGTTTTTAGCCGTCATAATATCCACATCAGAATCACCAACATATACAGCATCTTCTGGAGCAAAATTAAATTCGTTTAAAACAGAAATAACCGTATCTGGAGCTGGTTTTTTCTTAATTCCTTGAGCTTCATTTTCCCCAGCCACAAAATCAATAAATCCTTCAAAATATTTTTTACACAATTCTTTTACAGCCAAATCAAATTTATTAGATACAACCGCAATTTTTATTCCTTTTGATTTTAAATTTGATAACATCTCAATTATGCCATTATATGGGGCCGTTTTGTTATACATATTTTGAGCATAATTTTCTTTAAAAATAGCTAAACATTTTTCAAAATTAGGATTATTTTTACCTTCAGGAATTGCACGGTCTATCAACTTTGCAACACCATTTCCAACAAACTGTCGAACCTCATCAATAGTTCTTGTTGGATAACCAAATCTTGACAGTGCATAATTTGTACTATCAGCCAAATCATCTAATGTATTTAATAATGTTCCGTCTAAATCAAAAATTACAGCTTTTTTCATTATATATTCCTCAAAATTTATTATACCTCAAGAACTATTTGTGATAAATTGTTTGTGAAAAAGAAAGAAGGTTTTTATGGACAAAATTACACTTGAACAAGATAAAAAAGGCGAACATTCAATCCTTTTCTTACTTTTGGGAGGGTTAGCAATTCTTGCCATCATCACTGGATTACTTACCAATTACAAAAATGAAACCCTTACCTGTTCAAAATCTAAAGATATTTGTACCGTAGAAAAAATAAATCTTTTAAATGTTAAATCAACCAAAAATTTGGTAAAATATTCTGATATCGCAACCGTTGGATTTTTAAAACAAAAAGTTAAAGGTAATAAATATGCAAAAGGATATTCTTTTTATCTTTTGACTTTTATTTTGAAAGACAATAATCAAAAAGAGATTTTCAAAAGTGAATACTATGAAAAGGCCGACATAGACAAGGATATAGCGAACTTGAGAGAACAAATTGAAAACGTAAATTCAGATATCGTTACCCTAAAAAGAGAATATTAAATAAGCCTAAAATCAATCTTTTGATTGTTTAATTTAAAATTTTTCATTCTTAAAATTTTGTCAAAATTATATCCTCAAGATATGCCATTAATACATACTATATCAGTATTTCAATTTTTATTTTTAAGAAATTAATGTCAAAAAATTTTCATATTTTCTTAAAATTTGATATTTTTTCACAATCAATACATAAAATGGAGTAATTTTTGTCAAAAAATACATTATTTTAATGAAAACTTTTTCAAATTATTAGATATAATAAAGAAAAGTTAAGAAATGTTAAGCC